>ENA-OPDG01000180-OPDG01000180.1-human-gut-metagenome-genome-assembly--contig:-NODE-180-length-63360-cov-5.379275_pt1 | contig 63360 bp, 56 predicted proteins | sample MGYA00241259_ERZ501498 | MGnify/ENA primary metagenome ERZ501498 (study PRJEB25962, sample SAMEA2042582) | human gut metagenome | biome: human gut; feature: human-associated habitat; material: faeces... | reverse complement strand
CTAACGGGAGTGAAACGCAGCGTAGCAGCGCTACGCTAAGTGGAACGAGCGGACGACAGAATGGAAAAGGCACGAGCAGACGACGCAGGCGAATGCAGGAAATAGTATCACAGGCGGAAGTAGTCCACGCCGCCCTCAAACAGCGGCTGATACTTGTCGCCGGGTACATTCTTGTAGAGATTTTCGCCGCTGCGCTCGGTGTGACCCATCTTGCCCAGCACGCGGCCGTCCGGGCTGGTGATGCCCTCGATGGCGAAATAGCTGGCGTTGGGGTTGAAACGCATATCCATCGACGGTGCGCCGGATAAATCCACATACTGCGTGGCAATCTGCCCGTTCGCCGCAAGCTGACGAATCAGCGCTTCCGGGCCGACAAAACGGCCTTCGCCGTGGCTGATGGCGACCGTGTGAATGTCATCCACCTTGCAGCGGGACAGCCACGGGGATTTATTCGACGCAATGCGCGTGCGGACGAGCATCGACTGGTGACGGCCGATTTCGTTGAATGTCAGCGTCGGGCACTGATCAGACGTGTCGATGATTTCGCCATACGGCACAAGCCCCAGCTTAATCAGCGCCTGGAAGCCGTTGCAAATGCCGAGCATCAGGCCGTCGCGGCGCTGGAGCAAATCATGCACCGCGTCCTTCATGGCGGGATTGCGGAAGAACGCCGTGATGAACTTCGCCGAGCCGTCGGGTTCGTCGCCGCCGGAGAAACCGCCGGGCAGGACGATCATCTGGCTGCGTGCAATCATGCGGCTGGCCTCGGCAATCGACTGGGTGATGGCTTCAGGCGTCAGGTTGTTGATGACGAGGATTTCCGCCGCGCCGCCTGCGCGCTCGACCGCCCGCGCGGTGTCGTACTCGCAGTTCGTGCCGGGGAAAACCGGGATGAACGCCAGCGGCTTGACCGTCTTGACGGCGGGCACGGGGTAGGTTTCCGCCGAATAGGAGAACTTCTCCGTCGTTTCGCCGGTATGACCGCGGTAGGAGAACACCTTGTCCAGCTTGCCCTCGTAGATTTCCTGCATGGCGGTCAAATCAATGCGCTCGCCCTCGTACTCCAGCACCCACTCCGGCACGGTGTCGCCCACCTTCACGCCGAGGTCGATATCTTCGGCGCATTCCAGCAGCATCGCGCCGATCTGCTGCGCGAAGAGATTGCCGTCGTAATCATCGTCGATACGCGTGCCAATCTGATTGCCAATTCCCATTTTGAACAGGCCTTCCGCCACACCGCCCAGACCCAGCGCCCACGCGGAAACCACCTTGCCCGCGCGAATGGCGGACAGAACGGCATCATAATTCGCGGTCAGCGCGGCGGTATCGTGCGGGTCGCAGGAGACAAGGCGGATGGCGTGCCCCGCTTCCTTGAATTCGGGCGAAATGACCTCGCTCGCCTTGCCGGGGGCAATCGCGAAGGAGCAGAGCGTCGGCGGAACGTCCATCTTCTCGAACGTGCCGGACATGGAGTCCTTGCCGCCAATCGCCGCGATGTTCAAATCCAGCTGCGCATCCAGCGCGCCAAGCAGCGCCGCGAACGGCTTGCCCCAGCGCGTCGGATCCGTGCCCATGCGCTCAAAATATTCCTGGAAGGTCAAATACGCTTGCTTGTAGTCAAAGCCCGCGCAGACCAGCTTCGTCACGCTTTCGATGACCGCCAGATAGCTGCCCTCATACGGCGACTGCGACAGGATTTCCGGGTGCATCCCGTACGCCATGCCGGACACGGTGTCCGTCGTGCCGTGCAGAACCGGCAGCTTTGCAACCATCGTCTGGTTCGGGGTCAGCTGATATTGGCCGCCGAAGGGCATCAAGACCGTCGCCGCGCCGATGGTAGAATCGAACCGCTCGCTCAAGCCCTGCTTGGAGCAGATATTGAGGTTGCCGAGCATATCCGCCAGCTTCTCCGTCACCGTATCGCCCGCAAACTCATAGGGCTTGACATCATCATCCGGAACGGACGCAGTCGTGTGCTTCTCCGCGCCGTTGGAATTGAGGAACTCGCGGGACAAATCGACAATCGTCACGCCCTTCCACGTCATGCGCAGACGGGGTTCGGCGGTCACTTCCGCCACGACGGTCGCTTCAAGGTTCTCGCGGTTTGCCGCCGCAAGGAACGCATCCACATCCTCCGGCGCAAGCACAACCGCCATCCGCTCCTGCGATTCGGAAATCGCCAGCTCCGTGCCGTCCAGACCGTCGTACTTCTTCGGCACTTTGTCCAAGTCAATCAGCAGGCCGTCCGCCAGTTCGCCGATTGCCACGGACACGCCGCCCGCGCCGAAGTCGTTGCAGCGCTTGATGAGCCGGGTGACTTTGCCGTCGCGGAAGAGGCGCTGGAGCTTGCGTTCGGTCGGGGCATTGCCCTTCTGCACCTCCGCGCCGCACGTTTCGATGGATTCCAGCTTATGGGACTTGGACGAACCCGTTGCGCCGCCGCAGCCGTCGCGCCCGGTGCGCCCACCAAGGAGGACAATCTTGTCGCCGGGGGCAGGCACTTCGCGGCGGACGTTCTTCTCCGGCGCAGCGCCGACCACCGCACCGATTTCCAGACGCTTGGCGGCATAGCCCGGATGGTACATTTCATCCACCAGCCCCGTCGCCAGTCCAATCTGGTTGCCATAGGAGGAATAGCCCGCCGCCGCCGTGGTGACGAGCTTGCGCTGGGGCAATTTTCCCGGCATGGTCTGGCTGACCGGAACGAGCGGGTCAGCCGCGCCAGTCACGCGCATCGCCTGATAGACATAGGTGCGCCCGGACAGCGGGTCGCGAATCGCGCCGCCGATGCAGGTCGCCGCGCCGCCGAAGGGCTCAATCTCCGTGGGATGGTTGTGCGTCTCGTTCTTGAACATGAGCAGCCACGGCTCTTTCACGCCGTCCACATCCACATCAATCTTGATGGAGCAGGCATTGATTTCCTCGCTCACGTCAATGTTGGGGGTCTGCCCGATTTTCTTCAGGTACTTGCCGCCGATGGTCGCGATGTCCATCAGGTTCATGGGGCGCTCGCGGTCGCCGTAGACGGTTTTGCGCGCCGCCAAATATCGCTGGAACGCCTTCTCGACCGCCGCTTTGCGCACATCCACCGCATCAAGGGTCGTCAGGAACGTCGTGTGACGGCAGTGATCCGACCAGTAGGTGTCAATCATGCGGATTTCGGTCAGCGTCGGGTCACGGTGCTCAGACGCGAAATAATCCCGGCAGAACGCAAGGTCATCGTCATCCATCGCCAAGCCATACTTCTTGACGAACGCATCCACCTCATCGGCATTCATCGCCGTGAAGCCCGTCAGCGTCTCCACATGGTCGGGCGTTTCGTACTGCTGCTGGAGCGTCGTCTTTTCGCTCAAATCGGCTTCGCGCGCCTCCACGGGGTTGATGACGTGCTTCTTCACGCGCGCCAGCTCATCCGCCGTGAAATCGCCGTCCAGCAGATACACACGCGCACTGCGCACCGTCGGGCGGGCGCACTGCCCCACCAGCTGGATGCACTCCTCGCAGGACGCCGCGCGCTGGTCATACTGACCCGGCAGGTACTCCACCGCAAAAACCGCCTTCGCGCCATGCGGAAGTTCCGTGTACGTCACATCCACCTGCGGTTCGGAGAACACGACCGGCAGGCACTTCTGGTACAGCGCATCATCGACACCCTCGACATCATAGCGGTTCAGCAGGCGCAGACCCGTGACCGTCTTGATTTGCAGAATATGGCGAATTTCCCACAGGAGCTGCTTCGCCTCCACCGCGTAGGGGGCTTTCTTTTCCACATAAATGCGTTTGACGCTCATGAATGGCTCTCCTTTCGTGATGCCAAGGCGCGCTGACCAATGTCGCGGCGCATGTGCATGTCGGTGAAGGTGATTTTGTCCGCCGCCTGATACGCTTTGTCAATCGCAGCTTCGAGCGTATCCGCCGTCGCGGTGACGCCCAGAACGCGCCCGCCCGCGGTGACAATCTGCCCATCGACCAGCTTCGTACCCGCGTGGAAGACGGTCGCGGTTTTGCCCGCTTCATCCAAGCCGGAAATCGGGTAGCCGCTCTTGTAGCTGACCGGGTAGCCGCCGGATGCCAGCACGACACAGCACGCCGCGCCGGACGTAAATTCCACGGGTGTATCCGCCAGCGTGCCGTCCACCGTCGCGCGCATGATGGTCAGCAGGTCGCTTTTCAGCAGCGGCAGCACCACCTGCGTCTCCGGATCGCCGAAACGGCAGTTGTATTCGATAACCTTCGGGCCTTTGGGCGTCATCATCAGACCGAAATACAGGCAGCCCGTGAAAGTGCGCCCCTCGGCGTTCATGGCAGCAATCGTCGGCAGGAAGATTTCGTCCATGCAGCGCTGCGCCAATTCGGGCGTATAGCAGGGGTTGGGGGCAATGGTGCCCATGCCGCCGGTGTTGAGGCCCTCATCGTGGTCAAGCGCGCGCTTGTGATCCATGCTGGACACCATCGGCTTGACCGTTTTGCCGTCGGTGAACGCCAGCACGCTGACTTCCGGGCCGGTCAGGAACTCCTCGATGACGACCCGCGCGCCGGACGCGCCGAACTTCGCTTCCTTCATCATGGACGCGACGGCTTCCACGGCACTTTCGCGGTCAGGGCAGATGAGCACGCCCTTGCCGAGCGCCAGACCATCCGCCTTGACGACGATGGGCATATCCGCCGTCTGCAAGTACTTGACCGCCGCGTCATAATCGTCAAACGTCTCATACGCCGCCGTCGGAATGCCGTACTTCTTCATCAGGTTCTTCGAGAACACTTTGCTGCCCTCGATAATCGCGGCATTCTTGCGCGGGCCGAACGCGGGAATCCCCTGCTCCGCCAGCGCATCCACCATGCCGAGGCACAGCGGGTCGTCCGGCGCGACGATGACGAAATCCACCTTGTTCTCCGCCGCCCAGCGGACGATGCCGTCCACGTCCGTCGCCTTGAAGGGCAGGCAGGTCGCAATCTGCGCGATGCCGCCGTTGCCGGGCGCGGCGTACAGCGCCGTCACTTCCGGGTTTTCCTTGATTTTCAGCGCGATGGCGTGTTCGCGTCCGCCGCCGCCGACGATGAGTACCTTCATCTTGCTTCCCTGACCTTTCTGAATGCAATCAATGGTGGAACAGGCGCATATGCGTGAAGCACATGACCATATTGTACAGGTTGCAAGCGTCAATCACGTTATCATCGCGAATCGAACCGCCGGGCTGGGCGACGTAGGTCACGCCGGAGCGGTGCGCACGCTCGATGTTGTCGCCAAACGGGAAGAACGCGTCGCTGCCCAGCGCAACGCCCGTCTGCTGATTCAGCCACGCGCGCTTTTCTTCCTTCGTCAGCGGTTCGGGGCGCTCGGTAAAGAAGCGCTGCCAGCGGCCGTCCGCCAGCACCTCGTCCGGCTCGTCGGAGATGAACACGTCAATCGTGTTGTCGCGGTCGGCACGGGCGATTTTCTCCACGAACGGCAGTGCCAGCACACGCGGATGCTGCCGCAGCAGCCAGTTATCCGCCTTCTGCCCTGCCAGACGCGTGCAGTGGATGCGGCTCTGCTGACCCGCGCCGATGCCAATCGCCTGACCGTCCTTGGCGTAGCAGACGGAATTCGATTGCGTGTATTTGAGCACAATCAGCGCCACAATCAGGTCGCGCTTGGCATCCGCCGGCAGGTCGTGATTCGTGGTCACGATGTCGTTCAGCAGATTTTCATCAATCACAAATTCATTGCGCCCCTGCTCGAACGTGATGCCGAACACCTGCTTGTGCTCAATGGGCGCGGGACGGTAGGAAGGGTCAATCTGAACAATATTGTAATTGCCCTTCTTCTTCATTTTCAGCAGCGCCAGCGCCTCGTCGGTGTAGCCAGGGGCGATGATGCCGTCGGACACTTCGGGCTTAATCAGCCGCGCGGTGCTTTCGTCGCACACGTCGCTCAGGGCAATCCAGTCGCCGAAGGAGGACATGCGGTCTGCGCCGCGCGCACGGGCATAGGCGCACGCCAAGGGCGACAGTTCCTGTTCACCCACGAAATAAATCTTGCGCAGGGTATCATTCAGCGGCAGACCCACCGCCGCGCCCGCCGGGCTGACATGCTTGAACGACGTCGCCGCGGGCAGACCCGTCGCGCGCTTGAGTTCGCTGACCAGCTGCCAGCCGTTGAGCGCGTCAAGGAAGTTGATGTAGCCGGGTTTGCCGTTCAGCACGGTCAGGGGCAGTTCGCCCTGCTCCATATAAATCCGCGACGGCTTCTGATTCGGGTTGCAGCCGTACTTCAATTCCAGCTCTTTCATGCCTCTTCCTCCTGATCATGCTTGTTGATGATGATGGTATCGCTGCTGCCGTCCGCCAAGCTGATATAGGAAACGTACAACGACACCTTGTTGTCCTCATTCAGATTCATCCATGTATCCAGCGCCAGCTGCTCAATGTCGCCGTGCAGCGCCACCTTCTCCGGTTCGCCCGCGAAAGACGGAATCGGATTGCCGTCGCATTGGTAGGTGTGGATGAAATGTCCCTCGCCCGCCTTGGGCTGCGCGTACTCATAGAAATAGCGCAGGACGCTGTTCTCGTCGCCGTCGTCGGACTTGATGATGGACAGCTTGTAAGATGCTTTGCCGTCCGCGACGCGCACCAAGCCGCTGATGCGGGGTGTCCAGTTCGGGCGGTCGTCCTCGAACGTGCGGGTACGCAGCGCGTCCTCGAACGTCTGCCCATTCTGCATGAAGTCGTAGACCGTGTCGGTCTGGTCGCCGTTGGTGACGATGGTATATTCGCCGCCCGGCAGCGCACGGACAGGCGCGTAGATAATCAGATGCGGGTCGGTCATCAGGCTTTCGTCGTGCGCCTTGGTGATGATGCCGTCGTCCGTCTCCTCAAAAATACGGTTGCGGCTGTTGACGCTGCGCCCCATGATAAAGTAGACAATCACGGCATATTCGCCGCTTTCGTCCACGCCGAGACAGATGCCGCGCCCCGGATAGGTGTTATTGCTCAGCACGTCGTTCAATTCCTGCTTCTTCATTGCTTTTCCTCCCGCTTTTTTGCGATTTCGCCTGCCACCTGCTCCAGCGCCTGCGGCAGCAGAATCCACTCCGCCTGTTCCATCACGCGCCGCTGCAAAGTTTCCGGCGTGTCGCCCGGCAGCACTTCAACGGCTTTCTGCGCGATAATATCGCCGCCGTCGGTAATTTCGTTGACAAAATGCACCGTCGCGCCCGTGACCTTCACGCCGCGCTTAAGTGCCGCTTCGTGCACATGCAGTCCATAGAAGCCATCGCCGCAGAAGGACGGAATCAGGCTCGGATGGATGTTCAAAATCCGGTGGTCATACGCGCGGATGACGTTCTCCGGCAGAATCGTCAGGAAGCCCGCCAGCACAACGACATCAATCGCGTTTTCACGCAGCAGGGTCAGCAGACGCTCGCCGTAATTCTCCGGCGCTTCGCCCTTCTCCTTGCGCAGGACGGCATGGGCGATCCCGGCGGTTTCCGCGCGGGTGAGCGCATAGGCGGATGCGTTTGACGCCACGACGAGTGCCAGTTCCGCGGACGGGATTTTGCCCGCCCGTTTCGCGTCGATGATGGCTTGCAGGTTCGTGCCGCCGCCGGAAACGAGAACAGCTGCTCTTACCACAGTTCCACGCCCTTTTCCCCTGCCACGATTTCGCCCAGCACATACGCGCCGGGTTCGCCGTTCTGGTGCAGGATAGCAAGCGCCTTGTCAGCATCTTCGCGGGCGACGGTAATCGTCATGCCCACGCCCATATTGAAGGTGTTGAACATGTCGCGCTCCGGGACGCTGCCTTCGCGGGCAATGAGGTCAAAAATCGGCAGCACGCGCACGTCGCTCTTCTTGATTTTCGCGCAGCAGCCTTCGGGCAGGGAGCGCGGAATGTTCTCATAGAAGCCGCCGCCGGTGATGTGGCTGATCGCCTTGGGCTGCAATTCCTTCAGCAGCGCCAGCACGGGCTTGACGTAGATCTTCGTGGGGGTGAGCAGCGTTTCCCAGAGGGACTTATCCAGCTCCGGATAATTGCGGTTTTCGCCGCCGTTGCCAATCGCGAACACCTTGCGCACGAGCGAGAAGCCGTTGGAATGCACGCCCGTGGACGGCAAGGCCAGCATCACGTCGCCCGGACGAACCGTTTCGCGGTTGATGATGCGCTTCTTGTCCACAATGCCGACGGAGAAACCCGCGAGGTCGTAGTCGTCCTCCGGCATCATGCCGGGATGCTCCGCCGTTTCGCCGCCGATGAGCGCTGATTCCGCCTGCACGCAGCCTTCCGCCACGCCCGCGACGATGGACGCGATTTTCTCCGGCACATTCTTGCCGCAGGCGATATAATCAAGGAAGAACAACGGCTGCGCGCCGCAGCAAATGACGTCGTTGACGCACATCGCCACGCAGTCAATGCCAATGGTATCATGCTTGTCCAGCAGCATGGCGATTTTCAGCTTCGTGCCGACGCCATCCGTGCCGGAAACGAGCACCGGCTCTTCCATGCCCGCCGCATCCAGCGCAAACAGACCGCCGAAGCCGCCGATGCCCTCGACGCAGCCCGCCGTCATCGTCCGCGCGACATGCTTCTTCATCAGTTCCACCGACGCGTAACCGGCGGTAATGTCAACACCCGCTGCCTTGTAGCTTTCGCTCTCGCTCTTCATCATGGTTGTCTGCTCCTTTGTCGCATTCGTCGCGTTAGTCGTCGTCCTGCACCTTGCCGCCGTGAATGGGCTGGTCGAATTTGTTCTTCTCCGTCACCAGCGGCGGATCAACCGGGTATTTGCCGCAGAAGCAGCCCTTGCAGAATCCGCAGTGGCTGTCCGCCGCCAGCTTGTCGCACGCCTCCAGGGACAAAAAGCCAATAGAGTCCGCGCCGATGATTTTGCCGATTTCTTCCACCGAATGGTGTGCGGCAATCAGGTTCTCCTTGCTGTCCACGTCCGTGCCGAAGAAGCAGGGGTCGGTGAACGGCGGGGCGGACAGGCGCACATGCACCTCCGTCGCGCCCGCTTCGCGCAGAAGGCGGACGATGCGCGCGCAGGTTGTGCCGCGGACGATGGAATCATCCACCATGACGACGCGCTTGCCCTTGACGGTGGCGGAAATGGCGTTCAGCTTGATGCGCACGGCATCCTGCCGCTGCTTCTGCCCCGGCTGGATGAATGTGCGCCCGATGTACTTGTTCTTGATGAAGCCGATGCCGTAGGGAATCCCGCTGGTGCGGCTGTACCCAATGGCGGCATCCAGCCCGGAATCCGGCACGCCGATGACCACATCCGCCTGAACCGGATGGTCAAGCGCGAGGAAGCTGCCCGCCCGGATGCGCGCCTCGTGGACGCTGCTGCCGTCAATGACGGAATCGGGCCGCGCGAAATAAATGAACTCGAAGATGCACATGCCGTCGTGGCACGCGCCGGGCATCTTATAGGAATGAATCCCCTCTTCGTTGACGACGACGACTTCGCCCGCCTCAATATCGCGCACGAACGTCGCGCCGATGGCATCCAGCGCGCAGCTCTCCGACGCAAACACCACGTCGTCGCCGATTCTGCCCATGCACAGCGGGCGGAAGCCATGCGGGTCGCGGCAGGCAATCAGCTTCGTCGGACTCATGACGACGAGCGAATACGCGCCCTTGATGACCTGCATGGCGTTCAAAACCGCCTGTTCAATCGAACCGCACTTCAGGCGCTCCTGCGTGATGATGTAGGCAATCACCTCGGTGTCCGACGTGCAGTGGAAAATCGCGCCATTCTTCTCCAGCTGTTCGCGAAGCTCTGCCGCGTTGGTCAAATTTCCGTTGTGTGCCAGCGCCATCGCGCCTTTTTGATGGTTAATCAGCAGCGGCTGGGCATTGGAACGGCTGTGCATCCCCGTTGTCCCATAGCGGCAGTGGCCGACCGCCATCGTTCCCTCGTGGATTTTGCTCAGCGCGTCGCGCGTGAACACCTCCGTCACCAGTCCGTTGTCCTTGTGTGCCTTCATCACGCCATCATCGTTGACGACAATGCCGCAGCTCTCCTGACCGCGGTGCTGCAAGGCATACAGCGCATGATACGTCTCCGCGACGACGCTCTTGTTGGCGGAATCCGCGCGGTAAATGCCGAACACGCCGCACTCCTCGTGCAGCTTGTCAAACGGCGCTTCGTCCGCCTCCGCAAGATAGCAGGCTGACTCCAGCTTGTTCATCTTCATTGCTCCTTCATGCTGACCAGTGTTTGATTACCACACAAGCGCCCCGGACAGTCGATTGCCATCCGGGGTGCAGCTATTCTTATTCTCCCATCAGGCGCTTGCGGATTTCGATGTAAGCGTCTTCCACGTTGCCCAAATCGCGGCGGAAACGGTCTTTATCCAGCTTTTCGCCCGTGCGGGTATCCCAGAAGCGGCAGGTGTCCGGGCTGATTTCGTCCGCCAGCACCAGCTGACCGTCATTCGTGATGCCAAACTCCAGCTTGAAGTCAATCAGCTCAATGTTGACTTCCTTCAAATACGCCGTCAGCAGCTCGTTGATGCGCAGGGCATAGGCGGCAATCTGGTCAAGCACCGGCTTGGAGACCCAGCCCATCGCCATAATATGGTACTCGTTGACCATCGGGTCGCCCAGCTCGTCGTCCTTGTAGCAGTACTCCAGCACGGTCTGCTTGAGCTTCGTGCCTTCGGGCAGACCGAGGCGCTTGGACAGCGAACCGGCGGCGATATTGCGCACAATGACTTCCAGCGGCACGATGTGAACCTTCTTCACCAGCGTCTCGCGGTCGGAAATTTCTTCAATGTAATGCGTCGGGATGCCGTTTTTCTCCAGCATCTTCATCAGGAAATTCGTCACGCGGTTGTTGATGACGCCCTTGCCCATAATCGTGCCCTTCTTGAGGCCGTTGAACGCGGTTGCGTCGTCCTTGTAGTCCACCAGCACAACGTTCGGATCGTCCGTCGCAAAAACCTTCTTCGCCTTGCCTTCATAGAGCTGTTCAAGCTTCTTCATTGCTGTTTCCTCCTATTATATCACGGTTGTCTGCCGCAACAGTTGATGCTTGCAGATTTAGAATGTTCGTGTTTTGTGTTATTCAACAACCAGCGCCGCGTCCTTGGCGATGACCGCGTCATGCTGCGCCCTGCGCATCGCCAGCAGCTTTTCCGCCAGGGTCTCGTCCTCGACCGCAAGAATCTGCGCCGCGAGCAGCGCCGCATTCGCCGCGCCGTCGATGGCAACCGTCGCCACAGGCATCCCGCTTGGCATCTGCACGGTGGATAGCAGCGCGTCCAGCCCGTCGAGCGTCGAGGACTTAACCGGAATACCAATCACCGGCAGCGTCGTCTGCGCCGCGAGTGCCCCCGCGAGGTGCGCCGCCTTGCCCGCCGCCGCAATCAGCACACCGAAACCGCTTTCCCGCGCGGATACGGCAAACGCCGCCGCCTCAGCAGGCGTCCGATGCGCCGAATAAACATGCGCCTCAAAGGGAATGCCCAGCTTTTTCAGCTGCTCAAACGCCCCTTTCAGCACCGGCAGATCACTGTCGCTGCCCATGATGACTGCAACTTTCTTCATGAAAGTCGAAACCTCCTTCGCCGTCAGGCAAACAAAAGAGCGCCGCCTGTTCAGTCCCCTGAACGGTGCGCTCCTGCAACTGCTTGTCCCCGGAAAGAAAGAGAACCCATCATAACAGCACCCTTGCACTTCGTCATGACGTTTCCTCCCCCTTCGCCGATTTCCCAGACTGCACATCTCGCGCCGTTTGGGTACGCTTCATTGTACCGTATTCTTCCGCCGCTGTCAAGTGTTTTTCCGAACATTTTGTGCAAAATTTTGTTTTCCGTTTGGAATTTGTGCTTTTTTCGCGCGCTGATGGCCGATTTTTCCCGCTGCCGCAAAATAAAAAGGAGGAAGTGCCCGTTTGCCACGGTTTCCTCCTGCGATGATATTCGTCTCAAAACTTAAAGGTATCTTTCAGCCCCAGCCACTGCTGATCTTTCTCGCTCAAATTCAGCGGCGTGCCGTCCGCCATCGTGCAGCCATCCGCACTTGCGCTGCCGCGATATTCGCCCCGCACATGCCAGTCGATGCCAATTGTCGGGTCATTCCATGCCAAGCCGCCCTCATCGTTCGGGTGCCAGAAGTCACTAACCTTATAGCAGAATTCCGCTTCGTCGCTCAGCACAAGGAAACCATGCGCAAAGCCTTCCGGAATCAGGAATTGCTTCTTATTTTCCGCTGACAGCGTGACGCCGTACCATCTCCCATAAGTTTCGGAATCGGCGCGCAAATCCACCGCCACGTCGAACACCGTGCCCCGCACGACGCGCACCAGCTTGCACTGCGGATACTTTTTCTGGAAGTGTAACCCGCGCAGAACACCCTTCGTTGACATCGACTGGTTGTCCTGCACGAAGTGAACGTCGATGCCCGCCTCCCGCATGTCGCGCTCGTTGTACGTCTCCATGAAGTAGCCGCGTGCATCTCCATGAACCGCTGGTTCAATCACGCAAAGCCCCGTAATGCCACCCACGTTCTTTTCGACTCGAATCTGTCCCATTTGGCGTTCTCCTTACTGCCCAATTTCGTGCAAATAACGGCGCAGCGCATCCTGCCACGTCGGCAGCGGCGTAAACCCAGCTTCCACCAGCTTGCTCTTGTCCAGCCGACTGTTGAACGGCCGTGCTGCCTTGCTCAGCCCGTATTCAGCGGTTGTCACGGGCACAACTTGCGTCGTATACCCCGCCTGTCGATAGATTTCCTTCGTGAAATCGTACCAGCTGATGTAACCGCCCTCGTTGGTCGCATGATAGTATCCGTACTTGTCGGTTTCGTTCATGTCAATCAGTAAGCGTGCCAAGTCCAGCGTGTACGTCGGCGTGCCGATCTGGTCGTTGACGACGCGGACGGTGTCGTGCGTTTTGCCAACGTTCAGCATCGTCTTGATGAAGTTTTTTCCATTCAAGCCGAACACCCACGCAATGCGCACGATGAAGTATTTCTCCAGCGTCCGGCTGACTGCCAATTCACCCTCCAGTTTCGTTTGACCGTAGACGTTCAGCGGCTTGTAATCCTTGCAATCCGGCTTCCACGGCGCAGTTCCCTGCCCATCAAACACATAGTCTGTGCTGATGTAGGTCATCTTGCAATTTAACTTTTTGCATACATTTGCGATGTTCTGCGTTCCGCCCGCGTTGATAGCGCGAACCTTTTCCTGATTTTCCGTGTTCTCCGCCAAGTCAACTGCCGTCCATGCTGCGCAGTGAATCACTGCGTCGGGATTGACTGCCGTGATGACCCTTTCCACCGCGTCAGCATCTGTGATATCCAGCGGTATATACGGCGCTTTTGACACCGGCGAATTGTCTATGATACCGCTGTAAGCCGTCTGAATGTCCGAGCCGACACCTTCATGCCCGCGTTTGAGCAGCTCATTCATCACGTCATGCCCCAGCTGTCCGCCAACGCCCGTTACGAAAAACTTCACGTTCATTTCCTCCGGTTCAGCGGTTGCCGTACATCTTCGCGTAGTAATGCTGATACTCACCGCTGATGATCGTTTCCCACCATTCACGGTTGTCGAGATACCACTGTATCGTCTTTTTGATACCGTCCTCGAACTTCGTTTCCGGCAGCCAGCCCAATTCATTGTGGATTTTCGTTGGATCGATGGCGTAACGCATATCATGCCCTTTGCGGTCGCCGACATGCGTGATTAAACTTTCGGGTTTACCCAGCTCTTTGCAGATGATTTTCACAATCTCGATATTCTGCTTCTCGTTGTGCCCGCCGACGTTGTAAACCTCGCCCACGCGGCCACTGTGGATAATCAGGTCAATCGCCTTGCAGTGATCTTCCACATACAGCCAGTCGCGGACATTCAAGCCTTCGCCGTAGACCGGCAGCGGCTTATCCGCCAGCGCGTTGACAATCATCAGCGGAATCAGTTTTTCCGGAAAATGATACGGCCCGTAGTTGTTGGAGCAGCGGGAAATTGACGCCGGCAGACCGTAGGTGCGGTAATACGATTGAACCAGAAGGTCAGCGCCTGCCTTGGAACTGCTGTACGGCGAACTGGTGTGAATCGGCGTTTCTTCGGTAAAAAACAGATCGGGGCGGTCAAGCGGCAAATCGCCATACACCTCGTCTGTCGAAACCTGATGGTAACGCTGGATGCCATACTTGCGGCAGGCATCCATGAGCGTCGCCGTACCAATAATATTGGTTTTCAGGAAGATTTCCGGGTTCTCAATCGAGCGGTCAACATGCGATTCCGCCGCAAAATTAACGACAATGTCTGGATGTTCTTCCTCAAACAGCTTGCAGACTGCTTCCCGGTCGCAAATATCTGCCTTCACAAAGCGGAAATTCGGGTTGTCCATAATGGGCGCAAGTGTGGACAGATTGCCCGCATACGTCAGCTTGTCAAGGCAGATAATCCGATCGTCCGGGTACTTCTTGAGCATATGGAAAATGAAGTTGCTTCCAATAAAACCCGCGCCGCCAGTAACAATAATCGTCATTGCGCTTCTCCTCTTAGTACAAACGTTCCTGATATTTCCCATCCATGACATCTTTCAGGTACTGCCCGTACTGATTCTTCTTCATCACTTCATAGACCTCCATCAGCTCCTCTTTGCTGATCCAGCCGTTGAGATACGCAATTTCTTCCAGACAGCCGATTTTACGGTGCTGATGCTGCTCCACCGTCTTCACGAAGTTCGTCGCATCCACCAGGCTTTCGTGCGTGCCTGTATCCAGCCAAGTGAATCCTTGACCTAAAAGTTCAACGTTCAGCGAGCCATCCTCCAGATAAATGCGGTTCAAATCCGTAATTTCCAGTTCACCACGGGCGGACGGCTTGAGGTTTTTGGCGAACTCAACCACGCGGTTGTCGTAAAAATACAAGCCTGTCACACAATAGTTGCTTTTCGGATGCGCCGGCTTTTCTTCAATGGAAATCGCCTTTCCGGCCTTGTCAAACTCAACAACGCCGAAGCGTTCCGGGTCATCCACATAGTAGCCGAAGACGGTGGCGCCCCTGCCGTTTTCCGCGTTCCGTACCGCCGCATGTAACCGCTTGTTTAGTCCATGTCCGCTGAAAATGTTGTCGCCAAGCACCATCGCCACGGAGTCACTGCCGATGAAATCCTCACCGATGATGAACGCCTGCGCCAGCCCGTCCGGCGACGGCTGAACCGCGTACGTCAGGTGCACGCCAAACTGCCGGCCATCCCCCAGCAGATTCTCAAAGCGCGGCGTGTCCTGCGGCGTGGAGATAATCAGGATATCGCGAATGCCCGCATTCATCAGCACGGACATCGGATAATAAATCATCGGTTTATCGTAAACCGGCAAAAGCTGCTTTGACGTTACTTTCGTCAGTGGGTAAAGGCGCGTGCCGGAGCCGCCCGCAAGGATAATCCCCTTCATATAGCGTATTTCCTCCCATATTTTGTGGCGGCAGCTATGAAACATGACGTTTGCCCGCCACTTTCTACCATCATCGCTTTAAGCATGCTTACGTTTGAATAGCTTATTTTTCAGCTGCTTGATTTCGGGAACGCGGAACAGCATGCACAGCAGAAGGTAGACAGCCACGCCAGTTGCAATTCCTGCAACAAGGCTTACAAATGCGCCATTCAAAAGCTGAGTAACGCACTTGACGCAAGCCGCCATCACTGCCGAAAACAGGGTGGCCGGGAGAATGTCTATCAATTGCTGCTTAACCGTATAGTTTAGAATTCTTTTGGCTGCGAACATATTCAGCAGATGAGAAATCACACTGCAAATCAGCAAGGAAGACGCGAAAATCAGCACGCCTTGCCGAATCGTAACAATCAGGAAAAAGACTTCCACACATTTTTTGATGATTTCCAGCTTTAGCGGTGTGCCGCTGTCGCCAATCGCCTTAATCGCTTGAATAATCGCCAGCTGTATCGCCTGAAAGAGGTATCCAATAGCGAAAATCTGCAAATACGGGACGCATTCCAGCCACTTGTCCGTCAACAGCAGTGAAACCAACGGTTCAGCAACCGCTGCCAATCCAACCATCATAGGAAACAACAGGAGACTGGATATTCTCACCGTTTTGGAAACCATTTTCGCGACACTACTAACGGAATCCTGCTTTTGGGAATAAACGGGAAGTAACACCGTCTGAATCGTACCATTCACACTTTCCATAACGGCTTGCGGAAACTGCTTGCCGCGATTGAAAAATCCAAGAGCTTCTGATGAATAAATCTGGCCAATCAGCAAGCTTCTTATGTCAAGAAACAGGGCGACAATGAAATTGGATGCGAACACTTTTGCGCCAAACGGCAAAAGTCGCCGCAGGCTCTGGACTGAAAATCTTCCTTTAGGAATCCACCGAACAATACAATATGTGACAAAGCAGGTCGCGGTTTGGTTCACCAACTGCTGTATCACCAGCGCCCATGCGCCAAATCCTGCGACCGCCAAGCCAATTCCGACAGCCGCCGCCAGCAAAGCGGACACAAAGCTTGAAATGGTCAGCACTTTGAAACGCAAATCTCTTGTTACATAGGCAACCTGCACCGCATTAAACGCCCCCGGAAATAGAACGATTGCCATAACGCGCAGGAGACTGCTTAACCCCGATGTATGATAAATATTGCTAATAAAAGGCGCAGTGAAAAAAATCACAAGATACAGCGCCGCTGCGACAATCTCAGAGAACATGAGAATCGTGAGATAATCATTGCCATCAACGTCTTTCTTCTGAATTAACGCTGTGTTAAATCCGCCCTGAACAAATGTCGTTGCTAACGCAATAAAAATTGTCACAACTGACACTGTTCCATAGTCGGACGGTGTAAGCAGTCTGGCAAGCAATAACGTAACCAGAAAGTTAGTTCCTTGTACGGATATCCTTTCAAAAAACTTCCAGCCAAATGCGGAAGTTACTCTCTTCTCCATATTAATTTCCCTTCACGACGCGCATCCCGTCTCAGCACTTAGATTTTTCTACTATAAATAGTTGTTTTTCCGCGCGCCGTCAACATGTGCTGCGGAATCTCCCCCATTTCCTTTCTTCTGCCTTCCCTGCAATGGAGCGCCGCAGCAATGAGATACAGCGGAATCGCATAACCGCCCGTGGCAGAGAGCGATTCCACCTGCGCAGCGCTCAGCAGAGCAATGAAGGCAGCCATCATAATTCTGCCTTCACGCACCCTATGCGGGTTGATTGTGCCTTTGTTTGCATAGTAAACAATCAGAAGGAATAAAGCCAGCCCAATGATGCCGAAGCAAAGGGTGACATACAAGTATCGATTGTGCGGATGTGACACGCCATAGCCGAGAATAGCTTCCATCTGCGCTGCGTCCAGTCGTCCAACCCCTGTTAGTAAATTCTGCTGGATGGCTGCAAGTGCGTTATCCCAGATGCGCGTTCTGAACGTCAGCGTCACGTCCTTGTGCAGAATGTTCACCAGAAGGAACGAAAACATGTCCATCAGGCGGGCAATGACGATTGCCCAGAACGCCGCCGCTTCCGTGAGCATCACCGTCGAAATCTTGAACGGATTCCTTTTTTTCCATGTGCAGTAGAGCAGCACGAGACCGCCGATGCTAAAGCAGAACAGCCCCGTCGCCGTCCACTGCAAGATCATCGACAGAGTCGCCGCGACAGCCACGGCAATCGCAAACCGTTTTGTGAAGCGCGAACCAACGTTTGCATTCCAAAGCAGCGTGGTTGTCAACGCCAGCAGGTAAATGACGAACCACGCTGTCCGGTAACTCAGGAAGAAGTTTTGCGAATACTTCGTTGTTGCATACATCCCTGCCGGGAACAAAATCACGGTCAGGCAGTTGATGAGCACATATGCGCCCGAAACTTTTGCGACACCTTCGATGAAGGAATCGTATCCCGCGCGCAGCCCAATATAGCACACCAGTGCGATGCCCAAGTCATTCATCAGCGCGCCGAAATCCGCAATGCTGCCGCCACCAGTAAGCGTGGAGATTGGCTCCCAGAGAATCGACGCAACCACCAGCATTGTTACGCCAAATAGCCGATTAACCGGAAGTAATTGCGCGTTTTTGAACAATACGATGAGTGTAAATAGCACCAGCATGATGCGAATCATGTTCAGCAGCGTGTCAAGTATTCCCAGCGCGGGGATACCGCTGATGCAGCCGGGCTTAATCAGGATTAAAAAACAGAACGAAATAAAATTCGGATTTCTGAAGTACCTCATTTTTCCCCTTCTGCCTTACCTTTCAGGTAAAGGGCTCTCAGTTTTTCAGCTTCCTGATGGATGTCATAGCCGTGGCTTTGAATCACCTCAAGCTTGTTCTCCCGCTGGGTGGTATCCGCCGCCAGCATCGCATCTGCCCACTGCTGCGCGGTTGCCTCTCGCGGCAGATAGGTGAACAGCGATTCATCAACGCACGCTTCCTGCGGCACAACCTCCGCTGTCGCAAAAGTTTTCAAGCCTGCGGCTTGCGCTTCAATATAGACAATGCCCAATCCCTCAAAGCGTGACGGCAGCACAAACGCATCCATCGCCTGCAGTAAATCCGGCACATCAGTGCGCAGGCCAAGGAACAGCACGCTATCCGTCAGCCCCTTCGTCTGCACCAAGCGGCGGATTTCCTCCTCCAATTCGCCCTGCCCGACGAACATCAGCACCGCGTTCGTTCTTTTTTCTTTAACTTTCGCGAAAATTTCCACGGTGAACTGCGGATTTTTCTGATACGTCAGCCGCCCGACCACGCCCACCACAAACTTGTCTGTCAACCCCATTTGCGTCCGGATCTGTCGGCGCATTTCCGGATGATAGACGTATTTCTCTGCCTCAATCGCGTTTTTCAGCACGGTATACGGATGCTTGCCGTACAGGTGGTCACCTGCATCCTTGGAGCACGCCAGGCGGAGCGTCGCAAAGTGATTCAGCAGCACGCGGAACAGCCGATAGTGCGGTTTGGCCGAAGCGCCGGTCATATACGCCATGTGTGCGTGGCAAACGCGCACTTTCACGCCGCACAGCTTGGCAATCCACAGGTACAAAAACGACCATTCTTCAAAATGAACATGCACCGCGTCGTAGTGTCCCTGTTGAATCACCCGGCGCATTTCCTTGATATTTTTCAGCAGGCTTTGCTTTTTGGGCGTAACATAAAACGCGTGAAAGCCCGCTTTTTCAAACCGTTCCTGCAAAAGATGCGGCTTGCCGATGCTCTCGCCAACAATGTCAAATGTTATGCCCGGCATCGGCTGGTTTGCGCAATAGTTTGCAATCACGAATCCAACACCGCCGCCGTTAAACCCATAGGTAATATGCAAAATCTTCATAAGCTGCTTCACATTCCATCTTGATTTTTGTCAATTCGCCGAATTGCCCGCGCCTTCACACGACTGCAGCGCTTGTTCAAGCCACTGCCGGGAATCTGCTGCCTGTGCCGCCATCCGCGCATCCGCGGTTTGGAAACAGCCGTCGCTGATGATTTCCGTTGTGGCATCCTCGCCCGGCACAACCAGCCGATTCTGCATATTTGCCGTTTGCAGCAGCGTATGAATGCGGCTGTTCTGCCCGCGTTTGTCACCCTCCTTGAACCGCTGGAGGACGTTGAACTGCTTATGGAAGCGAATCGAAAACAGCGTGCAGTGAAACGAATCGGTTAATACATAATCTGCATTTTTCACAAGTCCGAGCCATTCGCGCGGGCCGACGGGCTCCTTGACGGTTCCCGACTTCTTGAAGTCCGCAGCGACCATCGGCAGCATCCGAATCGTCAGATGCTTTTCCCGTGCGATTTTCTCTGCGGTTTCCAAATATCGCGCATTTTCACTGAGAAAATAACAGAACAGGTACTTTTGTTCGCTGTCAATCGGCTTCGCAAGCGTTTGCCAATGCGCCATGCTCACCAACAGCGTGGGGTCAACCGCCACCATCACCTGTTTGCCTGTCAATTCACGCACGATTTCCGCCCCGCGCTTTTCCCGCACAGAGACGTAGCGGAACGGAGCAATCGCCTTGCGGAGCCGCTTCTGGCATCTGTGCGGGATTTCCATCACGCTGAAGCTGGGCGCGTACGCGATTTTGCGGCGGCTATCCTGCACAAACTCCAGAAAATAGTAAGGATCATAGAGGTATGGATTCCAAATCTGGTCGCTTCCGCAGACGAATACGGCATCATCACCGCAAATCCGAGCAATTTCTGGCGCAGTGGAGCACGGCGGCGTAATCTGCATATGCTGCGCACGAAAATCATCAAACAGGGAGAGGTTGTTGACAGCTTCGGACGTGCCGTTCTTCTTCATCAGATATTCGTTGATTTTGTACTGTATGGTTTCTTTTAGGCTGTGATTGATGAACTTCAGCTTCCACATATCCGCCTTTGTGGGCTTATAATTCAGGACGCTGCACGCATACCCCATGTCGCTGATGGTATGTTGAAGCGCGTAGGCCTGCAGTACGCTGCCGTAATTATTGCCCCGATACCACGTTTGTGTGTATACTTTCATCATCAATTTCCTCTTCTTTTCAGGTTCGCGTATAAAACCAGCAGTTTCGCCACATAGCCGGACGCATCGAAGAGTTTTTTCGCGTTGGCGACGGATTTTTCTGCCATCCGCTGATATTCCTCGTCGCTCAAGCGCATCACACGCCCGATAGCATCCGCCAGTGCGGCTTCGTCCTTCATCGGGCTGATGAAACCCGTTTCGCCGTCAACAATATTCTCCGGCAGACCACCGGCGTTTGTCGCAACAACGGGCTTCCCCATCGCCTGCGCTTCACACGCGGTATAACCGCTGGCTTCGTACCACTCGGACGGCACGACCACGCAGGCGCAGTTGCGCACATACTGCCAGAGGTTTTCACCGGACTGGAAGCCGACCATCGTTACCCGCTGGTTTAGATGATGCGCTTCGATTTCCGCGCGGATGGCATCTTCCTCCGGGCCAGTGCCGACAATGATAAGCGGAACATTTTCCAGCTTTTCCATTGCCCGAACCAGCGTCAGGATACCCTTTTCCGCCGAAAGCCGCCCATAATACAGCACATAATCGCCGCGTTTGCCCTGCACGGCGTACTTCGTATCCGCCGGAAGGAAGTTTTTCATGTGCACAATGGGCGATTTTGTCAGTCCAGACGCTTCCAGCTTGTTCTTGTAACACTCGGACGGCGTGATAAACAGGTCGATTTTCCTGTACAGCCCGCTGCGCTTGTTGAAATCGCTCTCGATGGCGGCCATCAGGCACTTCGCCCGCGAATCCTTGAAGCACACACGCTTGACGCAGTTCCAGTAATTCCCGTGCAGGCACGCTTCGCAGATTTTCCCGTGGTCGAGCATGACATGATTCGGGCAGACGCAGTTGAGGTCGTGCATGGTGAAGACGACCGGGATGCCGTGCTTTTTCGCCGCATCAACGATGGAAGCGGTCAGCACGCGGTGGAAGAGGTTGATGTGGATGATATCCGGCTTTTCCTTTTCAATCAGCGCAGAGATTTTTTTCTTTGCTTCAAAGGAATACACCATGCGGAAGGCGGCTTTCAGCTTCTGCGTGGCGGTTAACTCCCCGTTAAACTCCACATTGCTGACGAAATACGCGCTTTGTTCGCAGGGCAGGTTCTTTTCATCCTGCATGGCGAAATAGATGACTTCGTGCCCCGCCTGCCGCAGCAAATCCGCCAAACCGAAAAAGTAGGTTTCCGACCCGCCGTGCATATTAAAGTATTTGTTTACAAGCAGTATCTTCATGCCGCGCCTCCTTATCTCCGGCGCAGCTTACGCACCGCGTTCCGCAGCGGCTTGTACAGCCCAACGGCAACCAGCGCTTGCGTTACGCGCAGCTTTATGCCATTTTCATGCACAATATACTGATTCAGGTTCGTCTCAATCGGCGTAGCATCCAGCTGTGAAAAGAACTGCGCCCGATGCGCATTTTCCTTGCCCGCGCGCACCAGCATCGAATTGTTGGCGCACACCCGCTCCAGCGGATATTCCTCCATGAACCACGCGCTTGCGGCTTTATCCACCCAATCTTTGCCTTTTTGAGTGTTGACAATCAGCGCGGAAATTCCCTGATTTTCGCTTTGCTGGATAAGCCGTTCCCCTGCCTTCCAGAGGTCGCCGACGACGATATCCGCGCTGCCGTTGTCGCCCTTAAACTCGCAATGATAGCAGCTTTGGCGGTACGTCAGACCTTGAAGCATCGCCAGCACATACGGATTCTGCCGATAGCTCATTTCCCGATGCCGCTTGCCCGATTTTGTCGTCAGCACAAAATACGGCATCGTCCAGCCGACCGGCGTTTTACTGCGGAAGTTCACATTGCGGATTTTCTCGCCGTACTGCGCCGCTTTCGCATCCCGGTAGCGCTGCCAGACGCCCGCCGTGGGTGCGCCCTCGCAAATCAGCGCAACCAGCAGCAGATTTTCCGGATTGCCCGTCACTGCCGCGCACGCCGCGCACTGGCAGGGCGTGCCGCAGAACATGACGGGCGTCCCCGCCTTCAGCAGGCCACGAACCGTCGCCAAGCAATTGCCAATGTCGCTTTGCACATACTTGGAACTGCGCATCCGTTCAATATCTTCCAGCTTATTGGAGACGATGTGCACCGCGTCCATCTGCTCATTCCACACGCAGCCGCACACATAGCCGCCCTGCCGCAGCATTTCCTGCGCCAGCGGGAAGAACATGCCCCCGGATGCCGACGCTTTGCGCGCCTGTGTATCCAGCTGATACGCCGCATAGCAGCCTTCCTTGCCCAGCGGCGTATGATTTTTGTCCGCGTGCTGATGGATGCACACGCGGTCGCACCTGCCGCAGCCGATGCAGCGCGCCTCGTCAATTTCGGGGATGTAGCTGCCATCCGCTGCCTGCGTCATATGCACCGCGCCACGCGGGCAGACGTTGACGCACGCGCCGCAGCCGTAGCAGTCTTTCAGCAAATCAAAATCAAGCATCGTGTTCTCCTATCGGCTGAATTGCCTTCGCTGTCTCACTTTTTCCGATTAGCAGCAATGTAGCGTTCCACCGAATCCTCAAATTTCCCGATAACCTTCGCCGGACAGCCGACAGCCACGCTGCCGCTGGGAATATCCCGCGTTACCACGCTGCCCGCCCCAATGATAACGTTGTCGCCGATGTTCACATCATACAGAATAATCGAGCGCCCACCGATGAACACATTGTTCCCGATGGTTACCCCCACACCCGAATATTGCATTTCGGCATACCGTCCATGCGATTAATCATCGCCGCCATGATGTCATGGTTCAAAATTGCCACATCCGCCGCAATATTGACGTTGTTTCCCATGAAAACCAGCTGCGGTTCGCTCGGCAATTTGTGCGGTTCGTACCAGCAGTTATCCCCCATTGCCCCGAACACGCCACTTTTTTTCAGAATCTTTGCCCGCGCCACGCCATTTCCGCAAAAGATCATCCGCATCAAAATCCACCGCCGACGCAAGGTAAAGCGCCAGAAATGTACCTTTGACTGTATGCTCATTTTCGGTTCATCCTCTGCTTCAAATTTCTCGCCAGCGGGTAAATCTTGGTGTGAACGAAGGAGATGCAGTCCACCATCAGCCTCTCCGGCATGGCGCTCGTGACAGCACTGAGCACCTTCTGCGGCGCGGTGCGGTCGTCGGGCTTCATCGGCGTATCCTTCCACGGGCTTTTCGCCTTGTATGCCAGATACGTCTTGGCATACGGGTGCTTGCAGCCCGCCACCCACGGACGGATGCTCATGCGAAAGCACGACTGGAAGTGGACAATCGCCGGATTCTCCACCGCTTCCCGGTACTGCGCGGGGTCACCCGGCACAGGCGGCTTGCGCAGCTTGATGAGGTTCTTGTAATCAAACGCGAAAAAGACCGTCATGCAGTTGTATTTGGGGTGCAGGATGCCCGAACGCCCCAGCTTGCTCAGCACACCGTTCTGCACGCCCTGATCCACAAAGGTGATATCGCCCTGATTCTCCCGGATGTAGCGCAGGAACATATCCTCGACGTTGTTTTTGCGCCACGCGTCCAAATCCACCAGCAGAACGCCGTTGTTGATGTAGTTGTCCGTCGGCTGAAGTCCCAGATTGGTGCGGTAGGCAGCACCGCGGCAGTCATCCACGCCATAGAGCCACTTGTCGCCCATGTCCATTTCCCACAGGGGCGTCAAGTCCTGCATGACCAGCGTATCGCAGTCAATAAACAGCACCTTTTTCACTGTTTCGGGCAGCATGGAGGGCAGGAACAGGCGGTAGAACGTGCTGATGTTCCAGCGGCCGACGTTGATTTCAGTGGCGGAGCGCTTCTCAATGTCCGGATGCGCCAGATACGTCAGTGTGCGGCCGAACGAGGCAATCATGCCCTCCAGCTTCTGCTTGTTCTCTGCCGAAATCTGGTTGTCAATCAGGTAGAGGTTGAGTTCCTTGACGTTCCGGTTGTGCTCCAAGAGCGACAGTATGGAAATTCCTGCAATCTCGCAGTAGCTGTCGCTGGAAGAATAGACGATATCCATCCTCGGCTCCCCTTACAGTTTCTTGTAGTCCGCAAAACTCATCAGGTGCAAGTCCTTTTCGCTGATAATGAGGTTCTCCTTGCCGCCAATCAACTCAAAAGGCCATTCAATGCCGATATCCGGGTCATTGTACATGATGCCGGAATCGCCCTCGCCATAGAACACCTCGGCGCACTTGTAGCTGACTACCGAATCCTCAATGACCAGATAGCCGTGCCCGAAATACTGCGGCACAAGCAGCATCTCCGTGTTTTCGCCCGTGAGGTGGAAGCCGCGCCACTGCCCGAACGTTGGCGAATCCGGGCGCAAATCCACAATCACGTCATACACATGGCCGGAGATGCAGCGCACCAGCTTCGCCTGCTGTTTAACCAGCTGGAAGTGCGTCGCGCGAATCACGCCGCGCTTGGAAATGGTGTAGAACACTTCCTTCAAATCGTGGTCAATGCCATTCGCGCGGAAGGTGTCAACATTGTAATCCTTAATCAAACCGCCGCGGTTGTCCGTGGCATAAAAAGGCTTGATGCGGTACGCACCCTGCAAATCCAGCGGCTGAAAATCAAACTTCTGCACCATTTTATGCTTCCTCCCGAATATAATCCGCCGTCATCTTGATGCCCTGCGCAAACGGAATCTGATTGACATAGCCCGTGTCCCGTTCAACCTTCTTCAAATCGAACTGGTCGTAGGAGACGTTCACACCCTTGAAGGGCAAATCCCCCAGCCCAATTTCAGCCGCCGGGTCAACCAAATCCCGCATTTCCAGCAGGAACTCCCGCAGCGGCTTAGGCTCACCAGAACCGATGTAGTAGCGGTTGAACGGCTTGCCTTTTTCCGCCACGGCGATGATGGCGTTGATGGCATCGGTGATATAAATGAAGTCGTACGTCTGATACCCCGCCGTGAAGGAGCAATGCTCTTTGTGGATGAGCTTGCGGATGGCGGTGTAAATCATCCGCGCGGATTTTTCACCCACGCCATAGATGTTGGTGATGATGACCGGGATGAATTCCACACCGGTCATTTTGGCGACCGTTTCGCCCATCAGGTGCGCCGCCAGCTTGCCCGTGCCGTAGATGTAGCCGCCCGCCGGGTCAATATCATCCGACTGAAGATACTCGTAGGTTTCCATCTCGTTGATGCTGGATGCATACACCACACGCTTGCAGCCCACATCGGCGCACAGCTTGATGTAGTCGCACGTCAGCTTGACGTTCGACAGCTGCACATCATAATCCGCGCGCGCAGGCCCGGATGTGCCCGCCCACGCCAAGTGGAAGAAGCAGTGATAATCCGCCGCGGGAATCTCCTTCGCAAGGGCAGGCACGTCCTTGTTCAGCACGCTGATGCAGGTGACGCGCGGGTCATCCGCCAGCACATCATCAAAGCGGACATCCAGTGCCGTGACACGGCAGCCCTTTGCCAGCAGCGCATTCACCAGCGTTTTGCCGATAAAACCGTTTGCACCGGTAACGATTACATTCTCCATCTTATTCTCCTGCCGACAAAAATGCCGTGATTTCTTCGTCCATGCACGCGCGAACATCGCCGCCGGACAGATAGCACTTGCTCCATTCGGCAACTTTCTCAATCGCCGTGTCCAGATTCCAGTGGGGCTTCCAGCCAAACGTCGTCTTGAGCTTGGCGCAGTCCAGCTTCAGGAAGTTCGCCTCGTGCGGGCCGCCGTCATAGCGGTTGACCCACTTCATGCCCTCGCCCCACTTGCGCACGAACAAATCCACCAATGCGCCGGTCTGGAAGCAGTCCACATCATCCGGGCCAACGTTATAATAGCCAGCGTACTTGCCGGCCTCGTACTGCATGGCGGCAATCATCAGGTAGGCATACAGCGGCTCCAGCACATGCTGATACGGGCGGGTGGAGAACGGGTTGCGCACCACAATATCCTCCTGCTTCATCGCCGCGCGGATGCAGTCCGGGATGATGCGGTCGTTGGCGAAGTCGCCGCCGCCGATGACATTGCCTGCGCGCGCTGTGGAGATTGCTACGCGTCCATCAGCAAAAAAGCTGTTCTTGTAGCTGTGCGTCACCAGCTCCGAGCAGGACTTGGAATTGGAGTACGGGTCGAAGCCGTCCAGCTCCTCGTTCTCGCGGTAGCCCCACGCCCACTCCTTGTTGAGGTACACCTTGTCGGTCGTCACATTCAGGAAGGACTTGACGCAATGGCTGTTTCGCACGCACTCCAGAATATTCACCGTGCCCATGACGTTCGTTTCATAGGTGTAAGCAGGATTTTTGTAGCTGTCACGAACGATGGGCTGCGCCGCCAGATGCAGCACAATCTCCGGCTGTGCGGCGTCAAACGCGGCCTTCAGCGTCGCATAATCGCGGATATCGCCGATAACCGAGTGCACATCCTGCGCAATATCGGCAATTTCAAACAAGGACGGCGACGTAGGGGGATTCAGTGAATACCCCGTAACAATCGCCCCGGCATTGGCGAGCACCTTGCACAGCCACGAGCCCTTGAAGCCGGTATGTCCCGTCACGAACACTTTCTTGCCCTGATAAAACGACAAATCGAACTGCTTCATTTCTCCCACACCTTCCACGGCGCATTGCCCGACGCCCACAGTTGCTCCAGCTTCTGTTTCTCCCGCAGCGTGTCCATGCACTGCCAGAAGCCTTGGTGGATGTACCCCACCAGCTGTTTCTGTGCGACAAGTTTGGTCAGCGGGCCTTTCTCAAACACGGTTTCATCGCCCTCAATCAGGTCAAACAGCTCCGGCTGGAATACCATGAAGCCGATGTTGATGAGGTCGCCGTCCATGTCCGACTTCTCGCGGAAAGCGTCAATCACGCTATTCGCACCGACTTCCACCACGCCCTTGTTCTGCCCGAAGTTGTACATCGACATGGTGCCGATTTTCCCGTGCGCCTGATGGAATGCCACCAGTTCCGCAATGTTCACGTCGCCCACCGCGTCGCCATAGGTCAGCATGAACGGCTCATTGCCGATATACTCGCGGATACGCTTGACGCGCCCCCCTGTCTGGGTATTTAAGCCAGTGTCGACAACCGTCACGCGCCACGGCTCGGCGTGCTTGTTGTGCACAATCATCTCGTTCGTGCCGTGCGTGTAATCGAACGTGATGTCGGAGGTGTGCAGGAAGTAATCCGCAAACCACTCTTTGATGACGTGCTGCTTGTAGCCCGCACAAATCACAAATTCGTTGTAGCCATAGGCAGAATATGTCTTCATGATATGCCACAGGATGGGCATACCGCCAATCTCAATCATGGGCTTGGGCTTGAATGCGGATTCCTCGGAAATCCGTGTGCCGAAGCCGCCGGCAAGAATGACAACTTTCATCATTTTCCTCCTCATCGCGTCGGATGTTCAATACAAGCCTTGTTTGCCGCAGTCCGCAAACCAGTCGCGGAAGGTGTCCTCCAGCCCCGCGTGGAACGCATAGCCGCTCTCCGCCAGCTTTTGGCCGCTGATGTTCGTGCTCACCATCAGTTTCTTCACGCGCGCCGGGTGAATGCCGACTTTCTTGCCGCCGATGGGGCCAAGAATCGTCGCCACGGTCATCAGCAGGCCGCCCGGAATCAGCGGAATATGGCGCTTCATCCCGGTCGCCGCCTGCATGGCGCTGCATATCTGCTCGATGGTGTACGCCGGCTCGAACGTGCAGTTGTACACATCCACACCCGGAAAATCATGGTCAATCATCCGATATTGGAAGAAACGCACCAGTTCCTTCACATAAATGCACGCCTTCACCGTGTCCTTGCGCCCGGCATAGAAGAAATAGTGCTTCTTCTGGCTGTTGTACAGGCGGGTCATATTGCCATGCTCACCCTTGCCATACACAATGCCCGGCCGTACAATCGTCAGTTCGCGATTCGCTTCCCTTGCCTGCCAAATCTGGTGGATTTTCTCCGCCACCAGCTTGCTGATGCCGTATGGCGTGTTTGGCGTAGGCAGCGTGTCCTCCGTTTTCAGTTCCTCCGCCGCGCCGTAGGGCGCAATGGAGCTGGTGAAGAGGATTTTGCGGATGCCGTGCTGCTCCGCAAAGGCGGTCACATTCTCCGCGCCGCGAATGTTCGTCTCGAAATAGGCGTAATCCGGATGCCCCGGCGTCCTGTGCACCGCCGCAAGGTTGAAAATCACATCATCCGGCGTGGGCGTGAAATCAAGAGCAATCGGCTTGCGCACATCCACGCGGCGATAGATGACCCCCTCGTTTTTCTCCACGACGCCGGGCACAACGCCCTCTTCGCCGGGCATGACCAAATCCAAATCGTAAATGCAGTTGCCGGGCTTTACGCACGCATCTTTCAAGCGGTGAATCAGGTGTGTGCCGATGAAGCCGGAACCGCCGAAAATCAGGTAATTCATTGCTTCGCCCTCACTTCGCGCCATCCCTGCGGAGGACAGCAACCACGGTTTTCATTAGAATCTTGCAGTCCAGCCATATCGACGCTTGGCGGATGTATGTCATCTCCATCTGCTGTCGATGCCCGCTCTGGTAGGTCGCATTGTTGCGCGCGTATGCCTGCCAATAGCCGGTCACGCCCGGCTTGACGGACAGCAGCACATCCGCCGAATCCGCATAATACTGCTGGATTTCCGATTTCAGCAGCGGCCGCGGTCCGACGAGGCTCATTTCGCCCGCAAGAACATTGAACAGCTGCGGCAACTCGTCCAAACTCGTTTTGCGCAGGAAATTGCCTACCGGCGTGATGCGCGGATCATTGTCGATTTTGAACTCCGTATGATACTGGCGCTTCTGCTCCTCGCTCAGCTGATCAATCATCTGGTCAGCATTCCGGTACATGCTCCTGAATTTCCACATTTTGAACGGCTTGCCATTCTTGCCGATACGCTCCTGCCCGTAGATGACAGCGCCGGGATCACCCAGATAGACAATGACGGAAAGAATCAGGAACAGCGGCGAAAGTACGATAACCGCCATTGCCGTCGCCGTCAGGTCGAACGCCCGCTTGACGGCACGATAGCCAAGTTTATTCGCGCCCGTGCGGGATGCTGTCGGTTCTATCGCCTGTTCTGGTAGTCCATGCTGCATATGATTACCGCTCCCTTATTCAGTCGTACTTAGTCGCGCTGGAAAATATCGCGCGTATACACCCTATCCTGCACATCATCAAGCGCCTTGTCGTAGCGGTTCGCCACGATGATGCGGCTCATTGCCTTGAATTGCGCCAAGTCGTTGACCACCCTGCTGCCGGAAAACGTTTCACCATCCGGCAGTGTCGGCTCGTAAATCACGATGGATGCGCCTTTCGCCTTCAGGCGCTGCATCACGCCCTGTATGCTGCTTTGGCGGAAGTTGTCGCTGCCGCGTTTCATCGTCAGGCGATAGACGCCAATAACGGGATGATCTTCCTTCGTCAGCGCCATCACGCGGTCGGCAATAAAGTCCTTGCGCGTCTTGTTGCTCTCGACAATGGCGGAAATCATGTTCTGCGGCACATCGGCGTAGTTCGCCAGCAGCTGCTTGGTGTCCTTCGGCAGGCAGTAGCCGCCGTAGCCGAACGACGGGTTGTTGTAATGGCTGCCGATGCGCGGGTCGAGACACACGCCATCCAAAATCTGCCGTGTGTTCAAGCCCTTGCTCTCCGCGTAGGTGTCCAGCTCATTGAAGTATGCCACGCGCAGCGCCAGATAGGTGTTGGCGAACAGCTTGACCGCCTCCGCCTCGCTGAAGCCCATCAGCAGCGTGTCAACGTTCGGCTTTTCCGCGCCTTCCTGCAATAGCGCAGCGAACACGCGGGCGGATGCGGTCAGGCGCGAATCCCGCATGTCCGTGCCGACAATGATGCGGCTTGGGTACAGGCTGTCCTCCATTGCGTGCGATTCGCGCAGGAACTCCGGGCTGAAGAGGATGTTCCTGTTATGGAATTTCTCGCGCACCGACGCCGTGTACCCGACCGGGACGGTGGATTTGATGACCACCGCCGCATCCGGATTGCACTGCGTGACCAGCCCGATAACCTCCTCCACCGCCGCCGTCTGGAAGCGCTGGGTAACATCATCGTAATTCGTCGGGACGGCAATGACGACGAAGTCCGCATCGGCATAGGCGGCCTGAGCGTCGAGCGTTGCGCTCAGGTGCAGGGGCGTGTACGACAAAACCTGCTGCATCACGTCATCCCGCACAGGCGATTGGCGGCGATTGATCATGCTGATTTTTTCCGGCACAACATCCACCACTGTCACCTGATGATGCTGGGACAGCAGCACCGCCATCGCCATGCCGACGTAGCCTGCGCCAGCAACCGCAATCTTGTAGGCTCTCATGCTGTCCCCCCATCGTCTCGTTTTTGAAAAAAAGTTCGTCATGCAAACATTGCGGCGAACCAGCTGCCGACAGGTACATACCTATCAAGCATTTTCCATTATACCATGCAAACCGTTATTTGGCAAGTAAATCTCGATTAATTTTGTGGAAAATGCAGTTTTATCAGCTTTTCTTCCTATTATATATTTCCGAGTGTGGCAACGTTCGTCGCCTTATGAGAATGCACCCAGTTGCGCCGCGAATTTGAAAACAGGATAATATGGAACGCGAAAAAAGCGTGGTGACGTCCTTGACACACACACGCTTTCCGATGATTTCTTTGCATTTCCCGTCCAGCGGCATATTTATGCACGCTTTTTATTCGCCCGTGCCCGCAAAAACCGTCCATACCGTGCCGAAAATCAGCTTCCAGTCCAGCAGGAAGCTGCGATCACGGATGTAGCGCATATCCATGTCCATCCACTCGTCAAACGTCACGTCATTGCGGTTCGGCTGAATCTGCCAAATGCAGGTCAGACCGGGACGGACATACAGGCGCTGGCGCTCGTAATCCGTATACGCCGCCACTTCACACGGCAGCGGCGGACGTGGCCCGACGATGCTCATGCTGCCAACCAGAATATCCCACAGCTGGGGCAGCTCGTCGATGCCGCACTTGCGGATGAAATGCCCCACACGGGTGATGCGTGGGTCATCCTTGTGCTTGAAAATCGGGCCGTTCATCTCTGTGCTGCGCTTCAAATCCGCCAGCTTCGCCTCAGCGTCCACGCACATGGATCGGAATTTGTGGATGCGGAACTCCTTGCCGTCAATGCCGCTGCGCACCTGCGTAAAAATCGGCGAACCGCTCGGATCATCAATGACAATCGCGAGCGCTACAATCAGCAGCAGCGGCGAAAGCACAATCAGCGCCAGCAGGGAGAAAAACACATCCTGCACTCGCTTCAGCGCCCGATAGACCGGTTTTTCCTTGCGCACCTGTTCATGATTGAGCCAAATCTGCTCGCGCGTGGTCGTCGCCGGCTGCTGTACCGTTGCTTCCGTCATCGCCGCCATCCACCTCCCATCCACCGCCACTGCTTTTGCGGTCGGCAAATTTTTACGCTATCTTCTGTCCGACGAATCGTACGCAAAAATCACCTGAACCACCTTGCTTATTTTACCACACATGTTTCGGCATGTCAATTGTCTTCCAGGAAAATCCGTGTCGTCTGTATTTTTCCTGCTTTTTTGCTTTTTCTTCCGAAAATGCAGGAAAACTTGCTGATTTTGTCGTATAATAAGGAAGGGGTACGACCAACATCGTCGGTTTTGCGTGGGAATCCGCGCTTTTTGCCCTTCGTAATCACACAATGCAGCCACGGAAGGAGATGACGCTCATGCAGCCCAAACTACCGCAAGACGAACGCTACGAGCAGCGTCCGGACGGCACAATCCGCCGTTTCCGGCAGCAGACGCCGCCCGCGCAGAGCACCTATATTCCCCAGCCGCCGCCCGATGAGCTGCCGCGCCGCCGCAAGCGGGAGAAGCACCGCCATCGCCGCGTCTGGCTGTACGTTTTCGCGCTGATTGGCGTGGCGTTCGTCGCCGTGGAAATTTTCCGCTATCTGATTGTGCCGCTGCTCGTTCAGCTGCACATCTGGACAGGAGGTCGGCTATGAAGCGCATCGGAAAGTGGCTGTTGGGGCTGATTACCTCCGCGCTGACGCTCGTGCTGGTGATTGTGCTGCTGCCGTACGCCGCGAAGTGGATCGCGCGCATCATGCCGGATGAGTCCGCCGCGGCGATTCGCGCATCCGTCGTGCTGTCGCAAAAGCTGGAGCAGAGCGCGAAGCTGGAGACGCTGCACGTCACCGAAGAAGGCGCGCTGAACTACGAAGTCAAGGCGGCATTCCTCGGCACAGTGGCGAGCATCAACGCCGATTACACTTATGAGGGCAGTTTCGGCATTGATTTGCAGCAGGTGACCATGGCGCGCGACGGGTCTGTGCTGACGCTGACGCTGCCCGCGCCGGAGCTGCTGCTGGACTCCCTCACGCCAGCGGACATCACGCGCGATTCGGCGCTGTACCCGTATCTGGACGACAACGACTTGCAGCGTGTTTTGGAGGATGAACGTGTTTCCTGCCGCGAACGGTATCTTTCCGGCGAGCGCGCAGCGGAACTCTGGGACGCGACCGTCGCGGCGATGGAGGCGACCGTTGCGCAGTGGATGGCGGACGCGGGCGGGTTCACTGTCCGCTATGAGCGCGCGGAATGATTTTTTCGTGCTTTTCCGCTTGACAAGCGCGCCGATGTGCGTATAATAGGTTTGTATATTTATGCGTCTATTCCGCATAAATGGAGGAGGAATATCATGGCATGGACGGTCTTTATTGATGGCAAGGAAGGCACAACAGGCCTTCGGATTTTCGATCGGCTGGCGGAGCGCGGGGAGTTTTCGCTCCTGACACTCCCGGAGGAAAAGCGCAAGGACGCCGATGCCCGACGCGAAGCCATTCACGCCGCCGACATTGCCATTCTCTGCCTGCCGGACGCAGCCGCACGAGAATCCGTCGCGCTGGCGGAAGGCAGCAATACGCGCATTCTTGATACCTCGACGGCGCACCGCGTTGCCCCCGGCTGGGCGTACGGCTTCCCGGAATTGTCCAAGAAGCATCGGGCTGCCGTTGTCTCCGGGCAATACGTCGCCGTGCCGGGCTGCCACGCCAGCGGGTTCATTGCGCTCGCCGCGCCGCTGGTCGCCGCAGGGCTGATTCCGGCGGATACGCTGCTTTCCTGCTTCTCCCTGACCGGGTACAGCGGCGGCGGCAAGAAGATGATTGCCCAGTACGAGGCGGACACCCGCACGCCTGACCTCGATGCGCCCCGCCCTTATGGCTTAACGCAATCGCACAAGCACCTGCCCGAAATGCAGCAGATTTCTCGTCTGACCCACGCGCCGATTTTCGCGCCGATTGTGGCGGATTACTACGCCGGGATGCAGGTGACGATTCCGCTGTTCCGCCAGCAGCTGAACTGCGCGCACCCGGTTGAGGAACTGACCGCGTGCCTGAAGGCGCACTATGTGGGCTCCCCCATCGTGTCCGTGCTGGACGCGCAGGACGTGGCGGCGTTCGGCGGCTTCATCCCCGCGAACGCCTTGGCGGGCAAGGACAGCATGAAGCTGATGGTGCTGGGCAATGACGACCGCATTGAGCTGGTCAGCCTGTTCGACAACCTCGGCAAGGGGTCGTCCGGCGCGGCCATTGAGTGCCTGAACCTGATGACAGGCGCACCTGAAACAACAGGACTGAATCTGTAAGCATATAATATGGAGGAAAAGCATATGGAGCATATTTCGGGCGGCGTATGTGCCGCGAAGGGATTTCAGGCGGGCGGCATTCACTGCGGCATCCGCAAGAACCGCGGCAAGCGCGACATCAGCATGATTATCAGCGAAGTTCCTGCTTCGGCGGCGGCGGTGTACACGAGCAATCTGGTCAAGGGCGCGCCCATTTACGTCACCCAGCGGAACTTGGCGGGCGGTATTGCACAGCTGGCCGTCTGCAACAGCGGCAACGCGAACACCTGCAACGCCGACGGCGAAGAAGTCGCGTGGCAGATGTGCGAACTGGCGGGCAAGGCGGCGGGCATCGACCCGCACCACGTCATTGTCGCGTCTACGGGCGTGATCGGGCAGCCGCTGTCCATCGAACCAATCGCCCAGCACATGAGCGAGCTGTATGCCGCTGTGAAGGGCAATGGCAGTCAGGAAGCGGCGGAGGGCATCATGACGACGGACACGCGGCTGAAGGAAGTCGCGGTGTCTTTCGTGGTCGACGGCAAGGTCTGCCACCTCGGCGGCATTGCGAAGGGTTCGGGCATGATTCACCCGAATCTGGCGACGATGCTCGTTTTCCTCACCTGCGACGCGGCGATTTCCCCCGCGATGCTCCGCAAGGCGCTGTCGGACAACGTGAAGGACACGTTCAACATGGTCAGCGTCGATGGCGACACATCCACCAACGACATGGTGTCCATCATGGCGAACGGCTTGGCGGGCAATGCGCTGATTGACAGTGAAAACGCGGATTACGCCGTGTTCTGCGCCGCGCTGAGCGAGGTGACGACCGCCCTGTGCCGCATGATTGCCAAGGACGGCGAAGGCGCGTCGCGTCTGCTGACGTGCGTGGTGACGGGCGGCAAAACCGTGCGGGACGCAAAACTCGCCGCGAAGTCCGTCATCTGCTCCAGCCTGCTGAAGGCCGCCATTTTCGGCGCGGATGCGAACTGGGGGCGCGTGCTGTGCGCGCTGGGCTACTCCGGTGCGGAAATCGACGTGAAGAAGGTGGATGTCGCCTTCCGCAGTGCCGTCGGCTCGATTGACGTGTGCAAAAACGGCGCATCCATCGACTTCAGCGAAGAAAAAGCGAAGGAAATCCTGCTGGAGGACGAGGTGGATGTCGTTGTCACCCTGCACGACGGCGACGCCTCCGCCACCGCATGGGGCTGCGACCTGACGTACGATTACGTCAAAATCAACGGCGACTATCGGAGCTGAAAGGACGAATCAATATGCAGATGTACAACGGCATGACGAACCGCCAGCGCGCGCAGGTGCTGGTCGAGGCGCTGCCCTATATCCAGAAGTATAACGGCAAAATCGTCGTTGTCAAGTACGGCGGCAACGCCATGATCAACGAGGAGCTCAAGCACGATGTCATGCGCGACATGGTGCTGATGAGCCTCATCGGGGTCAAAATGGTGCTGGTGCACGGCGGCGGCCCGGAAATTTCCAGTATGCTCAAGCGCGTCGGCAAGGAGACGGAGTTCGTCAATGGTCTGCGCGTGACGGACGAAGAAACGAGCGAAATCGTCCAAATGGTGCTGGCGGGCAAAATCAACAAATCGCTGGTGGCGAAGCTGGACAACCTCGGCGGGCGCGCGATGGGCATCTGCGGCATGGACGGCGGGCTCATCAAGGCGCAGATGATTGACCCCAAGCTCGGCTACGTCGGCAAAATCAACAGCGTCAACCCGCAGCCGATTCTCGACCTGTTGGAAAAGGGCTACATCCCGGTCGTTTCCACCATCGGGTGCGACGAAACGGGCCACGTCTACAACATCAACGCCGACACCGCCGCCGCGTCGATTGCCGCCGCCATGCACGCCGAGGCGCTCATCTCCATGACGGACATCGTCGGTCTGCTCCGCGACCCGAAAGACCCGACAAGCCTCATCCGCCGCGTCGATTTGAAGGGCGTGGAGGAGCTGAAGGCGGAGGGCATCATCTCCGGCGGCATGATTCCCAAGGTCGAGTGCTGCACCAACGCCATCCGCGCGGGCGTGCGCAAGGTGTTCATCATCGACGGCCGCGTTCCCCACGCACTGCTGATTGAGACGCTGACCGACGAGGGCGCCGGCACGATGTTCAAGAAGGAGATTGAGGGAAATTATGTGCCAAAAAGTTAAACAGGCGGACAGTGCTTACATCGCCGGCACATACGGCCGCTTTGACGCGGTGATGTCGAAAGGCGAGGGCGCGCACTACGAAGGCCCCGACGGCAAGCGCTACATCGACTTCGGCACGGGCATCGGCGTGACGCGATCCCGACTGGGTCGCCGCCGTGACGCATCAGCTGACCACCCTCGGTCACACGTCGAACCTCTACTATACCGAACCGCAGACGCAATTGGCAAAGCTGCTGTGCGAGCGCACGGGCATGAAGAAGGTTTTCTTCGGCAATTCCGGCGCGGAGGCGAATGAATGCGCGCTGAAAGTCGCCCGGAAATACGGCGAGAAGGACAACCGCGACGTTATCGTGACGCTGGTGAACAGCTTCCACGGCCGCACGATTGCGACACTGGCGGCGACCGGGCAAGACCGCTTCCATGAGCACTTCGGCCCGTTCCCGGCGGGATTCCGTTACACGCCCGCGAACGACATTCCCGCGCTGGAAGCCATCCTCAGCACGGGCAAGGTCTGCGGGCTGCTGATGGAGATGGTGCAGGGCGAAGGCGGCGTGATTCCGCTTGACCCGGCGTTCGTCAAGAAGGCGGAGGGGCTTAGCCGCGCGAATGACATTCTGCTGATGGTCGATGAGGTGCAGACTGGCAACGGGCGCACAGGCACGCTGTACGCCTACGAGCAGTTCGGCATCCATCCCGACGTGGTGACGACGGCGAAGGGGCTGGCGGGCGGTCTGCCGATGGGCGCGTGCCTCTTAGGCGAGCGCTGCGAGCATGTGCTGGGCAAGGGCGACCACGGCTCAACCTTCGGCGGCAACCCGATTTGCGCCGCCGCCGCGCTGAACGTCATCTCCCGGCTGAATGAGGACGTGTTCGCGGGCGTAAAGGAGCGCGCGGCGTACATCCGCAAGGAATTGACGGGCGCGCCGGGCGTGAAGAGCATCACCGGGCTGGGGCTGATGATTGGCATCCTGCCGGAGAACAAAACGGCGGCGGAAGTTGCTTCGGCGTGCTTGCAGGACGGCTTGATGGTGCTGACGGCGCACGAAAAGGTGCGTCTGCTGCCCCCGCTGAACATTTCCTACGAGGATTTGGCGGCAGGGTTGGCGATTCTCAAAAAGCATCTCGCGTAATCAAATTTAGGCGCACTGCATGTTTTTCGCAGTGCGCCTGATTGTGTCGGAGGTTTTATGCAGCCCGATTTTTCCCGTGACGCGCGAATCGCCCCGATTCTCACGCGGATTGCCCAGCTGCCGAAGAAGCCGCGCCTGCTCGTCACGATTGACGGGCCGTGCGGCAGCGGCAAATCCACCTTGGCGGATGCGCTGTCCGCCGCGCTGAATGCGCCCATCATCCGCATGGACGACTTCTTCCTGCCCCACGCGCTGAAAACGCCGCAGCGGCTGGCAATTCCGGGCGGAAACGTCGATTTGGAGCGCCTGATGCAGGAGGTGATCATCCCCTTCGCCGCGGGTCAGCCTGTCGTCTATCGGCGCTACCTGTGCCGCGAGGACGCATTCTCCGCGCCGATTCCCCTGCCCGACGCGCCCATCACGATTCTGGAAGGCAGTTACAGTATGCTGCCGGACATCCGCCGTCATGCGGATTTTACGCTCTTCCTGCGGATTAACCCGGAGGTTCAGCAAGAACGGCTATTGCAGCGCGTCGGCGCAGCGCGGCTGAAGGATTTTAACGCGCGGTGGATTCCGCTGGAGAATGCGTATTTCGATGCGTATCACTTGCCGGACGAGTCTTGCGTGCTGGTGCCGCAGGATGTAAACGCGCCTGTTCGCCCCTGAGCGACCTTCATGCGCTGCATGATGGCGTCGTACTGCTGATGGCGCGTCGGCTGCACCGGTACGGGCATCGGCGGCGCGTCCCGTTCGGGCAGGGCGTTCACTGGCGGCGCTTCTTCCTCCGGCGGCACCGTGTCCCGCTGGCACTGCCACCAAATCCACTGTTCCTTCTGCTCCTGACTGCTTTTCGCCTGAAACGGCGATCCTGCTGCCCGCATGATTTTTTCCTCCTTTCGCTGAATCAGTTCTATTTTATGCAGGATTTTTCGCTTCGTGACGCGAATACTTCCTGCGGAAACAACATTTTCGGAGGTGTTTCTCATGGAATTTACGCTTCACTGTGGTAATACGACCGCACGCGTCCGGCAGAAGGGCGCGCAGATGACCTCCTTCAAGGGGAATGATAACCGCGAGGTTATTTGGCAGGCTGACCCCGCTGTCTGGGGAAATCACGCGCCGGTGCTCTTTCCAATCTGCGGCACGGCGAAGGATAACCACGTCATCATCGACGGCGTGTCCTACCCGATTGCCAAGCACGGTTTCTCCCGTAACCCGGAGTTTACGGTCGAGAAAATCGGCGACGACTTCATCGAGCTTGTTCTGACCCCCACGGAGGAAAGCAAGCCGTCCTACCCGTTTGAATTCGCGTTCCACGTCGTCTACACGCTGCGCGAAAACGGGTTCTCCGCGCAGTTCATTGTCGAAAACAAGTCCGACAAGGTGATGCCGTTCTGCTGCGGCGGGCATCCGGGCTTCATCGTGCCGATGGAGGCAGGCGCAAGCTACACGGACTACGAGCTGGTCTTCCCGCAGGTCGAGGACGGGCGCAACAGCCTCTGCCCCGGCGGATATCTCATTGACGGCAGCGAATATCTCCCCTGCTTCCACAACAGCCGCGTGCTGCCGCTCAGCCACGACCTTTTCGACGACCGCGACGCGCTGATTTTCACCGAATTGAAGAGCCGCTCGGTCGATTTGGTCAACCGCAGCAGCGGCAAAGGACTGCGCTTCTCCTACCCGAAGATGGAGGTGCTGGCTGTCTGGTCGATGCCAAAGAAGAATGCGGATTACGTCTGCTTGGAGCCGTGGCACGGGATGCCCGGTCAGGTGACGGAGAGCGGCCGCTTCGAGGACAAGCCGTTCGTGACGCTGCTTCAGCCCGGGCACAGCTGGCAGGGCGGATATGACGTGCAGTTGATTTAACCAAAAAGTAATACTATTTCCAAATGAAAATGCGCCAAGATGCGCGGCGAATTTTTCGTTCTGGCTAACGGGAACGAAATGCAGCGTAGCAGCGCTACGCTAAATGGAGTGAGCGGACGCCAGAACGAAAAAGGCGCAAGCAGATGGCGCAGTTGAATCTGGAAATAGTATAAAACGCCATTCCGAACAACATGCGTCGGAATGGCGTTTTTTGTGTGCAAATAGATGTCATTCAGCGGGTGTTTCGTCGTCCGTGTGGATGCTCGGCGCTTCCATCGGGCGCTCCGGTTTTTCGGGGATGTCCGGCATCTCAATCGTCGGCACGTCGTCATCCTCCAGCGGCACTTTCACGTCCGTCGTGTCAGGCGCGTGGGCGGCAGAATCCGGCGTCTCGGCGCTCTTCTCGTCCTCCGGCGCAGCGGTCTTGCTTTCGCGCAGCTCCTGCAGTTTCACTTCCAGGTCGCGCATTTCCTCCAGCGTCGCTTTCAGCGTCTCCGGCACGTCCTCGCCCGCCTGCCACAGTTCATACAGCCGCAGACCAAGCTGGTTTTGCAGTTCCTTCCGACGCGTGACGATGTTCATCTCATCAACTTTCTGCTTCGTGCTGGTCGCGATGTTCGTCGCCGCCTTGTTGACTGCCTTCATGCTCTGTTCCCAGATTTCTTTGACTGTCTTGCCAATATCAGCCATAACGTTGCCTCCTTTTCTGCGGATATTTTTATATATTCGCCACAGAATGCGGAAATCCCTTCTTTTTGACAGGAAGAGTTACGAATTTTGCAGCGGCAGCACATACATCTGACACGGATTCCATTCATCCCACAGCGTCGGCAGGCACTCCAGCGGCAGGAAGCCCATGCGCTGGTAAAAGGCGTTCGTGCGGTCATACTCCTCGTAATGCCCCGTCTGCACGGTTTTGACCTGCAGCAGCCGATAGCCTCGCGCGATTGCCTCCGCCCGAATCGCCGCAAACAGCTGCCGCCCGATGCCGCTTCGGTGATATTCCGGCAATACGCCCATGACGTAGATTTCCCCCGCGCAGGGGCTGGTTGCCTTCAGCGCCGCGAATCCGACTGCCTGCCCTTCCCGCACAGCGGCGAAAAACGGCATGTTTCGGCTGTCGTCGATATACTTCTGCGTGCTGTCCGGCAAGCCGAACCAATCCGGCAGCGCATGGAGGATGTGCGCGGAAATCTCTGCCTTTTCTGCCGGATTTTCCACGCGGATGATGCTGATCGTCGCCATACGCACCTCACCAGTACAGCATCAACGCGCCGGGATGCATGGTAAATTCCGCGTGTTCGCAGGCGATAATCTCGCCATCCACCTCGACATGCATTCCGGGCGACGACACCGTCACTTTGTCGCAAAGAACATGCTCCGTAAACGGAAAGTTCAAAATCTGTTTCATCATCATGCGCACGAGATAGTACGGCACTTTCCACCGCGGCTGGTGCCCGACGACCATGAAGTCGATTTCGCCGTCATTCGGCACAGCATCGGGGCAAATCGGGATGCCGCCGCCAATCCACTTTCCGTTCGCCGCAATGCACAGCAGCGCATCCTTCGTCCGCGTCTCACCATTGACGGTGTAGGTCAGTTTCAGCGGCTGATGCTTCCAAATCGCGCGAATCAGCCCAACGAGGTACGGCAGCAGCCCGCGGATTTTTCCGCCAAAATCCACAACATTTTCCAGCACCGTCACGTCAAAACCCGCTCCGGCGACGTTCAAGAACATCTGCCCGTTCAGGTCAATCGCGTCGCACGGGCGCGGCTCGTGGCTGAGGATGAAATCGAGCGCCGCCATCGGCTCTTTCGGCGTGCCGAGCGTCTTGACAAAGTCGTTGTCCGTGCCTGCCGGAATCAGCCCAATCGGAATGCCGCTGCCCGCCAATCCGCGCGCCGCCTCGCTGAACGTGCCGTCACCGCCGATGACGTAGACGGCTTCGCAGCCCATTTCGACTGCTTCCCGCGCCAGTTTCGCCGCGTAGCCGGGGTATTCCGTCCGCATCACACGAAACGGGAGGTTTCGCGCGGTCAGCACGCTCTGCACCTGTTCCATCACTTTCAGCGCATAGCCGCACCCAGCGATTGGATTGACAATCAGCATACGCATTGTTGTTGTTCTCCTGAATTTAGACTCACGCAAAGCGGACAGCGCCCACACCGGAGTGCTGTCCGCAGTATCTCTTGCAGAAATTATGCCTTCGCAATCCGATCGGCAATCTGCTTGCCGGTCAGGCCGTATTCTTCCAGCAGCGCAGCGGGCTTGCCGGACTGACCGAACACATCGTTGATGCCAATCTTCTCGAAGTGCTTCAGCCCCATGCCGCAGATGGCGGAAGCCACCGCGTCGCCCAGACCGCCGATGATGGAGTGCTCCTCCACCGTGAACACCTTGCTGCACTTCGCCGCGTAGGTGCGGGCGAGTTCGTCGTCAAAGGGCTTCAGGGTGTGGAAGGACACCAGCGCCGCGTCAATGCCTTGCTCCGCCAGCAGCTGAACCGCTTCGAGGCAGTGCTCCAGCATGATGCCGCAGGTGAAAATCACGCAGTCCTTGCCGTCCTTGATGACGTTGCCCTTGCCCACCGTGAAGGGGCGCGCATCGTACACCGGGGAAGGCAGACGAGCGGTGCGGATGTACACCGGGCCGTTGATTTCCGCCGCCGCGCGGACGCACTGCTCGCATTCGGTCGCGTCGCTGGGGACGAACACCGTCATGTTCGGCAGCACGCGCATCAGGGCGATATCCTCAATCGCCTGATGGGAGCCGCCGTCCTCGCCCAGCGTGATGCCCGCGTGGGAGAAGCCAAACTTCACGTTAAATTTCGGATAGCACACGCCATTGCGAATCTGGTCGTAGCTGCGGCCCGCAAACACCGCGAACGTGGAGCAGAACGGAATCAGCCCCATCGTGGACATACCCGCCGCCATATCCACCATGTTCGCCTCGGCAATGCCGCAGTCGATGAAGCGGTCAGGATACGCCTTCTTGAAACCATTGGTCATGGTCGCCGCCGCAAGGTCAGCGTCCAGCACAACCACCTTGTCATTTTCCGCACCGAGCTTGACGATGGCCTCGCCATACGCCACACGAATTGCTTTCTTTTCCATTTGTTCAGCCCTCCAGTTCGCTCAGCGCCTGCGCCGTCTGTTCTGCATTGGGAGCCTTGCCGTGCCAGCCGACCTGCCCCTCCATGAAGGAAACGCCCTTGCCCTTGAGGGTGTGCAGGTGAATCAGGCGAGGCTTGCCGGGGCAGGCGGGCGCGTGCAGTGCGTCCAGCACCTGCCGCATATCATTGCCATCAGCGACGTCAATCACGTCATAGCCGAACGCCTTGAACTTCGCCTGAATATCGCCCAGCGACATCACCTCGTCATTCGAGCCGTCAATCTGCAGGCCGTTGTGGTCGAAAATAACCGTCAGGTTATCAAGGTGATAGTGTGCCGCCGCCATCGACGCTTCCCACACAAGCCCTTCCTGCGATTCGCCATCGCCAATGATGGTGTAGACGTGGCAGGGATTACCCGTCTTCTTCGCGCCCAGCGCCATGCCGACCGCGATGGAAATGCCCTGACCGAGCGAACCCGTCGACGCATCCACGCCGGGGCACTTCTTCACGTCCGGATGCCCCTGCAGGATGCCGTGCAGTTGACGGAAATGGTCAAACTCCTCGCGTCCGAAATAGCCGCGTTCGCACAGCGTGCCATAGAGCGCTGGAGCCGCGTGACCCTTCGACAGCACAAAGCGGTCGCGGTTCGGATTCTTGTCGTCCTTGGGGTCAATGCCCTTCATGACGTCAAAATACAGCGCAACAAGCGCTTCCGTTGCGGACAGCGATCCGCCGGGATGGCCAGCACCCGCCTTGTTGGTCATAATGATGATGTCCCGCCGCACTTGACGGCAGACCTCTTGGAGTTCCTGAATGTCCATCAAAGTACCTCCTCTATCTCTGATCCTGCGCCGCCGCTCCTCACGATGCCGCAGTATTTCATTATCTTCATTATAGCCGCATTCTGCCGCGTTGTCAATCTGTCCTGCGCGAAATTTGTCAAACGAGTGGCAAACGGTACGCAATCCACGCGCATATCCATGCCAGCAGGCACTGCCCCGTGACCATCAGTACCGCCAGCTTCCGGCTTTTCAGCCCCTTGATGATGCTTGCGGATGCCGCGGCGCACGGCGGATACAGCAGTACGAACGTCATCAGCGCCAGCGCCGCAGCCGGGGTCGGCAGGGACGCCGACAGCGCCGCGCGGATGCTCCCCTGACCCGCCAAGACCGCCAGTGTGCTGATGATGCTCTCCTTCGCCAGCAGCCCGGTCAGCAGCGCCGCCGTTACCGTCACGCTTCCGAAGCCCAGCGGCGCGAAAATCGGCGCAATCGCCCCGGCAATGCTGCCGAGGATGCTCTCCTGCGTGCTCGCCGCCCACGCGCCCGTCCAGGTGAATCGCCCAATGAGCCAGACGACCACCGACGACAGCAGAATCACGCTGCACGCGCGGCTGAGGAACTCGCCCGTGCGGCGGAGCACCTTGCGCAGGACGCTCGACATCAAGGGCAGGCGGTACGGCGGCAGTTCCATCACAAACGCGGCGGATTCGCCCGGAAACAACGTTTTCCGCAGGATTTGCGCAATCAGCGCCGCCAGCGAAATTCCCAGCGCGCAGAGGGCAAAAATCATCCACGCGCCGCCGGGAAGAAGCGTCGAAAGCGCCGCAAAAACGGGCATTTTCGCGCTGCACGAGACGAAGGGAATCATCAGCAGCGTAAAGCGCCGATCGCGTTCGCCCCGCATCGACCGCGCCGACAGCGCCGCCGGGACGGAGCACCCGAACCCCAGCAGCAGTGGGATGAACGACCGCCCACTCAACCCCAGCGCCCGCATCGGCCGATCCATCAGGAACGCTGCCCGCGCCATATAGCCGCTGTCCTCCAGCATTGACAGGCACGCAAACAGTATCAGCAGCATCGGCAGGAAGCTGACGACGCTCCCCACGCCCGTCATCAGACCCTCGACAATTAGTCGCCGCAGTGCTTCCGCGACCTGCCAGTGCCCAAGCACGCCATCCAGCGCCGATTGTATCATCAGGATGATATTCGTGAGCCCGTCGGATAGCCCGCTGCCGAAGCGGCCGAACGCCAGCGACAGCATGAGCGCCAGCAGCCCCGCCAAAATCGGCAGCGCCAGCACAGGGTGCAGCACAAGCGCGTCGATAACGTCCGCCCGCGTCGGATTGTCAGGATTCCCCTGCCGAACCGCCGCGCATAGATCATCCGCCCACGCATAGCGAAGCGCCGAAAGCGCTGCCGCCGCCGATATGCCGGACTGCGCCCGCAATTGCGCCTGCCCCGCCCGTGCCGCCTCCGCCGCGCCCATCTCATCGCCTTCCAGCGCTTTCCACGCACGGAACTCCGACGGGAGATTCCCCGCCGGCAGGGCGCTTTTCATCCGCTGGATAATGGCGGTGTACGGCGCGCTCGGCGGACTTTTCGGCGTTTTCGCCCCGTCTTTCAGTGCGCGCAGGAGTTCCGGGACGCCCGTGCCATCCCGCGCGCTCATCGGCAGCACGCGAATGCCCAGCCGCGCCGACAATTCCTCCGTGTCGATGGTGATGCCGCGCTTCCGGCACTCGTCCATCATGTTCAGCGCAATCGTCATCGGGCGCGACAGCTGCGTCAGCTGATGTGTCAGGTACAGCCCGCGCGCGAGGGCGGTTGCATCCACAATTTGCAGGATTTCATCATAATCACCGCCGGATAAGTAGTCGATGGTCACTCTTTCCTCCGCCGAATACGGGCTGAGCGCGTACACACCGGGCAAGTCCACCCACTTGACGCCATTTTGCGTCCCCTCTTTGCGCTCCACCGTCACGCCCGCCCAGTTGCCCACATGCTGATGCAGCCCCGTGACGGCGTTGAACAGCGTCGTTTTGCCGCAGTTCGGGCTGCCCACCAGCGCAATCGTTTTCATTCCGCCTCACCACCTGACAGGATGATTTGCCGCGCCAGACGCCGGCGGATGGACACGCGGCTGCCGCGCACGAGCAGAATCAGCGGGTCGCCAAGGAGCGCCGTGCCAATCAGCCGCACCCGCACGCCCGGCGTCAGCCCCATGTCCAGCAGATGCCGCTCTTCCGCGTCCGCCCCGCGATACGCCGCAATCACACCCGACTGCCCCGGCGCAAGTTCCGCAATCGTCATGCGTCCACCTCCTCCGCCAATGTCCGCTGCGGCGCGCTCAGGTAGGCGGCAATCAGCTGCTGCTCCGTCAGTATGCCAAGAAGCCGCATTGTCCCCGGCTCGATGATGTACAATTGCGTCATGCGCGTTGGGTGCAGGGCACGCACGGCGTGGTGCAGCGTCCGCGTGGAGAGCATCGCCATAGGCTGAATCGGCAGTTTTCCGCGCGTTTCCATGCGGATTTTCCTGTCCATCAGCGCGCGAAGCTCCATCAGCGCTGTGCTCGTCGTCGCGCTGACCGCGCTATATAGTAGGAAGCAACCCGCTGCCGCCAGCGACCAGCTGCCCTGCCACCTGCGCACGGCGCCGACCACGCCGCCGATGACAAGCAGCGCCCCCGCCGCCGTGCCGATGATGCGCATCACCCGCCAGCACGTTTCCCGCCGCAGGAGGCGCAGCAAGACCGCTGACAGCAGCCGTCCGCCGTCCAGCGGCAGCGCGGGCAGCAGGTTCACCAGCAAAATTCCCGCGTTACTGAGGAAGATCAGCCGCCCCGTTTCCCGCGGAATCACGCCGTTTTGCGTCAGCCACAGCGACAAGGCGCACAAAATCAGCGTCATCAGCGGCCCGGCGAGTATCACGCTGATTCGCGCCGTCAGCGGCAGACGTTCCTCGTCCTCCAAGCGCATCATTGCGCCCAGCGGCGTAATTTCTACCTCCTGCGGCGGATGATGCCACAGCGCGCTGACCGCCGCGTGCGCCGTTTCGTGCAGGATGATGCTCGCGTAAGTGCAAATCAGCAGCGCCCGCCAGCGCGTCAGGAGTCCAAGGAGCAGGAGAATCCCCGCCGCCGGATGCACCGTGATGTCCGTTTCTCCCAGCGTCGCGATTTTTCGCTTCATTGCCGCATCATCACCGCCGGATCAACGCTCAAGCCGTCCTGCCGTACCTCCATCACGCACGGCTGACCGGCCATAAGCGTCCCCAGCGGGTCGCCCGTCTGCACCATGTCGCCCGTGCTGACCGTCACACTCGCCAAATTGCCATACAAGCAGCTCAGCCCGTCCGCGCCTAACACCTGCACCAGCCGTTCGTCCTCATTGCCGTGGTACACGCCGATGACCTCGCCCGCCATTGCGGACGTGACAATTTTCGTCTGCGCATCCCATGAAATGAACGGCTCACTCTGCGACCACGCGTGCACGACACTTGCCGCTTCCACCGGCATGGTCAGCTTGCCGCCCGATTCACCGAAAACGAGCGATGCTTCCGGGAAAATGCTGCTGACAAAGGACAGCTTGCCCAAATCGCCGTTCAAGAGCGAATCATCCGTCGCAGCGCTCATGACTGACTGCACAGCGTCCGTCAACGGCGGAATCGCCCCGGTTTTCAGCGCAACCGCGCAGAGCATCAGCGCCGACGCAATGGCGAGATTTGGCAGCAGCCTCTCCTGCCAATGCTTTTTCGGTGTTTTGACCCACTCGATGTCCGGCTTGCTGGCTGCGAGTTCTGTACGCCTTGGGCGCACGCGGAGTTCCGTCTGTTTCGTTTCGTTCATAGCAAAAAGCCCTGCCTTTCCAGCACATCGTATGCCGGGAAAAGCAGGGGTATGATCTAAATTTATCGTGCTAAATTCATAATTACTTCAGCGTCAGCGCGCCCTGTTCCACCATGCGGTTCAGCGCCATTTGCAGCGCGATTCGCCCGTGCGTGTAGGTCAGGCCGCCCTGCATGTAGGCGGTATACGGCTCGCGCATGGGGGCATCCGCCGACAGCTCAATCGACGCGCCCGCGACAAACGTGCCCGCCGCCATGACGACTTGGTCATTGTAGCCGGGCATATCCCACGGTTCGGGCAGCGCCATCGAGTCAATCGGGGAAGCCATCTGAATCCCCTGGCAGAACGCGACGAGGCGCTCCGGCGTGCGCATTTGAATCGCCTGAATGATGTCGGCGCGGGGCTCATCCGCCGCGGGCGTCGTCGTCATGCCAAGGATTTCAAACACGCGCGCCGCCAGACACGCGGTCTTAATCGCCTGCGCAACGGTGTGCGGCGCCATGAACAAGCCCTGATAGAACGGCTGGTAGCTTGCGGCATACGAACCAACTTCCAGCCCGATGCCCGGCGCGGTCAGGCGGTAGGCGATGCGCTCGACGGCCTCCTGCGTGCCGACGATGTAGCCGCCCGTGGGGGCAAGTCCGCCGCCCGGATTCTTGATGAGGCTGCCAACGCACACGTCCGCCCCGTAGTGGCTCGGTTCCTTCTCGCATACGAACTCGCCGTAGCAGTTGTCCACCATCAGGCGAACACCGGGGTGCTTCTCGTGCAGCATCTTCGCCAAAGGCGCGAACTCCTCCGGCATCAGCGACGGCCGCCAGTCATAACCGCGGCTGCGCTGGGCGATAACGAGCTTCGTCTTCGGGGTGATGGCGTTTTCCACCGCGTCAAGGTCGATTTTGCCGCCACGCAGCGCCACGGGATGGAAGCTCACACCCATCTCCCGCAGTGAGCCGACCGGCGCGTCGCCCTCGCCCCAGCCGATGATGTCCTGCAAGGTGTCGTAGGGCATCCCCGTCGCAGACACGATGTCGTCCCCCGGCAGCACCAGCCCGAACAGACACAGGCTGATGGCGTGCGTGCCGCTGGCAATCTGCGGGCGGACAATCGCCGCCTGCGTGCCGAACAGCTCCGCAAAAATCTTTTCGAGCGTATCACGCCCCACGTCGTCATAGCCGTAGCCCGTCGTCGGCGCGAAATGCCGGTACGCCACCTGATGCTCCCGGAAGGCGTCCAGCACGCGGCGCGTCCCAATTTCCTCCATGCGGTCAATGCGGGCGAACTGCGCCGTCAAGCCGCTTTCCGCCTGTGCAATCAATTCTTCAATGGTCATTTTGCTTCTCCTTGCGTGTAATACGCTTCCAATTTATCATACGCATCCGGTTCGAGCGCGTCCACCCACAGGACGTCCTCCTCCCGGCGCATCCACGTCAGCTGGCGCTTGGCGTAGTGCCGCGTGTTGAGCTTCAGCGCGTAAACCGCCTCATCCAGCGTCGTTTCGCCCAAGGCATACGGTATCATTTCCTTGTAGCCGATGGCTTTCATCGCCTTCGCGTCGCGCGGAACGCCGCTTTTCAGCAGTCGGCTGACTTCCTCCGCCAGCCCGTCCGCCAGCATTTGGTCGATTCGCTGCTCAATCCGCGCATAGAGGATGTCTCGCGGCATCGTCAGCGACGCAACGCGGTAAGAAAACCGACTGTCGGTTTTTATTTGCGGCTGCTGCGAGAACGAACGGCCCGTCAGGCGGTAGACCTCCAAGGCGCGAATCACGCGGCGGACGTCGTTCAAGTGCAGGCGCTGCGCCGTGTCCGGGTCAACCGCCGCCAATTGCTGATGAAGCTGCTCTTTGCCGCCGGGCGCGTCCGCGATCTGCTGCAATTCCTGCCGGATGCTTTCATCCGCCGCCGCTTCGCCCATCGCCATCGGCTGCCGCAGCGCCCGGAGATACAGCCCCGTGCCGCCGACGAGCAGCGCCCGGTGCCCGCGCGCTTGAATGTCCGCGATGCAGCTTTCCGCCATCTCCTGATAGCGCGCGACGGAAAAATCCTCCGTCGGGTCGGCGACGTCTACCATGTGATGCACCGCCTGCGCGCGTTCATCCGCCGTCGGTTTCGCCGTGCCGATGTCCATGCCGCGATAAATCTGCATCGAATCCATGCAGACAATCTCGCAGTCGTGCGTCCGCGCCAGTCGGAGCGACAGCGCGGTTTTGCCGCTCGCGGTCGGGCCTGTCAGCACCCAGCACGTTTCCTTCATGATATTGTCACCTCACTGCATCCGCCGGAATCGCCGGTCGATGTCCGTTTTGTTCAGCGCAACGACCAGCGGCGTACCGCGCGGGCTCGCCGGGATGACGCGCTTGTCCGCTACACGGCTGACCAGCTCACGAATGTCGGCGTCGTTCAAACGTTCGCCGGAGCGGACGCTGCGCTTGCACGCCAGCGCCAAAATCGCCGCGCGCCGCTTTTCCAGCGACACCACGCCGCGCTCATTTTCCAGCTGGTCGATGATGTCGCGCAGCAGCCCCGCCGCCTGCGGCTGACCGAGGATCATCGGAATCGACCGAATCGACACCTCATTCTCCCCGAACGGCTCGACCACCAGCCCGATGTCCGCCAATTCCCGCGCGTGCTCGTCGAGCAGCTGCTGCTCCCGGCGCGTCAGGCTGACAATCATCGGCACGAGCATTTCCTGCCCGCAGCGGTGCTGGTCGAGCGCCTTCATCATGCGGTCAAACATCACGCGTTCATGCACCGCCTGCTGGTCAATCAGCATCAAATTGTCCGCATATTCCACCAGAATGTAGCTGTCAAACAGCGTGCCGATAATGCGCATGTTCGTCTGTTCATTCGGCAGAATCGTCTGCTGCACCGGTATCGGCGAAACCAGACTTGCGGTCGGTTTTAGCGGATTGCCAGGCGGCGGTACGGCGGGTTCGGCGTTGTAATGCTGCGCCAGTGCTGACGGGCTGCGCATCACCAGCGGCTGCTTCCACGCGGGAATGGCATCGTCCGGCGCGGGTTTCGGCGGCTCGGACGGCTTTTCCGCTGGGGCGCTTGGTGTCGGAATCGGCGGGTTTTTCGCGGGGATTGCCGCTTTTTGCGGAATTTCCGTACCGGCGGTCGTTTTTTTCTCTGCCTTCGGCGGAACAGCCGGACGAACTGCCGCTTCCGGCTGCGCAGTCTCACTCGCCGTCACGGGCTGCCGAACGACCGTCACGGGCACCGCCGGCGGCGGTTCAGGCGTCAGGCGCAGCACATCCGGCTGCTCGACGGGCGCTTTGTCCGCCAGCGCATCCGCCACAATCGCCTCGACCGCTTCCGCGATCGCCGCTTCGTTCTGGAAGCGGACTTCGAGCTTGTTCGGATGCACGTTGACATCCACCGTGTCATACGGCATGGTCAGATGCAGCACGCACGTCGGGTACTTGCCGGACAATACGCGCTCCCGGCACGCCGCTTCCACCGCCGCGGACAAAATCGACGACTTCATATATCTCCCGTTAATGAAGAACGACTGGTGATTTCGGCTGCCGCGCCCGCTTTCGCCCACGCCAACGAAGCCCTTGAGTATCAGCCCCGCCTGATGCCCGTCCACCTCGTGCATGGAGTGGAGCATTTCGCGCCCATAGATGCTGAACACGGCGGAGGACAGCTTGCCGTCGCCCGCAGAGTGGTAGAGCGTTTTGCCCTGACTGATGTAGCGGAAGGACACGTCCGGGCGGGACAAAATCAGCCGCATCATCAGGTCGGACACATAGCCTGCCTCCGTGACCGGCTTTTTGAGGAATTTCAGGCGCACCGGGGTGTTAAAAAAGAGGTCGCGGACGACAAACGTCGTGCCTTCGGGGCAGGCGGCTTCTTCGATGGACTCAATCGTTCCGCCGTTGTTCTGCACCTTGATGCCGCTTGGGTCTGCCTTCGTGCGTGTTGTGCAGGTGACATGCGCCACCGCCGCGATGGACGCCAGCGCTTCGCCGCGGAAACCCAGCGTCTGGATGCTGAACAAATCATCCGTGCGGCGGATTTTGCTCGTCGCGTGGCGCTCAAACGCCATGCGGATGTCCTCGCTGCGGATGCCGCTGCCGTTGTCCGTCACGCGGAAATAGCTGATGCCGCCGTCGCGGATTTCCACCGTAACCGCGCTTGCGCCCGCGTCCAGCGAGTTTTCCACCAATTCCTTGATGGCGGCGGCAGGACGCTCCACCACTTCGCCTGCCGCGATTTTGCCAATGACCTCATCGGACAGGAGCTGAATCTTTCCTGCCATTTGCTTCCCTTTCTGTCTGTTTTTCCGACTTTCGGTCGGTTTTTATGAGATTTCGGTCGGTTTTTGCCGACTCTTGGTCTGTTTTTACAACTTTCTTGCCTTCTCGCGCAGCAGGAACAGCTTGTTAATCGCGTCCATCGGCGTCAGCGCCATCACATCCAGCGTTTGCAGTTCGTTGATAATCTCTGTCTTTCGGTAGTCAAACAGGTTGACCTGTTCGTCCTTGCGCTTCTCGGCATCGCCCAGAATGTTCTGCCCAATGCCGTGCTGGTTGATGTCGCTGACTTCCAAACGCGCCTGAATTTCGTGCGCGCGCACCAGCACCGGGTGCGGCACGCCTGCCAGCCGCGCAACGTGGATGCCGAAGGACTTGTCCGCCCCGCCGCGAATGATTTTGCGCAGGAAAATGACGTCCTCGCCGTGTTCCTTGACCGAAATGCAGTAGTTCTGCACGCCGTCGATATGCCCTTCCAGCTCGGACAGCTCGTGGTAGTGCGTCGCGAAAAGCGTCTTTGCGCCGGATTTTTGCTTGTCGCACAGGTACTCCACCACCGCCCACGCAATCGCCAAGCCGTCGAACGTGCTGGTGCCGCGTCCGATTTCGTCCAGAATGACGAGGGACTTTGCGGTCGCGTTGCGCAGGATGTACGCCGTTTCGCTCATCTCCACCATGAACGTGGACTGCCCGCTGGCGAGGTCATCCGACGCGCCGACGCGGGTGAAAATGCGGTCGGTGACGGGGATTTTCGCTTCCTTCGCCGGGACGAACGACCCGATATGCGCCATCAGCGCAATCAGCGCCACCTGCCGCATGTAGGTGCTTTTGCCCGCCATGTTCGGTCCAGTGATGATGCACATGCGGCAGTCGTCAGCATTCATGTGCGTGTCGTTGGGCACAAATCCGCCCTCGCTCATCGTTTGCTCGACGACCGGGTGGCGCCCCTCGACGATATCCAGCGTGCCGTCCTGCGTCATTTCTGGGCGGACGTAGTGGTACTCTATCGCGGATTTCGCCAGCGACAGCAGCGCGTCCAGCGATTTGAGCGCCATCGCCGTCTTCTGGATGCGCGCAATCTGCTCCGCGATTTTCTCGCGCACCTCGGTGAACAGCTGCAATTCCAAGCGTGTGGACTGCTCCTGCGCGCCGACGATTTTCTGCTCGATTTCCTTCAGCTCCGGCGTCATGTAGCGCTCGCAGTTCGCCAGCGTCTGCTTGCGGATATAGCGCGCCGGCACCATTTCGTAATACGACTTGCTGACCTCGATGTAGTAGCCGAACACGCGGTTGTACTGGATACGCAAGTTGCGGATGCCCGTCTCCTCGCGTTCCTTCTGCTCCAGCTCCAGAATCCACTGCTTGCCGCTCGTGGACGCGGCGCGGTATTCATCCAGCATCTGGGAATAGCCATCGCGGATGATGCCGCCCTCGGTGATGAGAATCGGCGCGTCGGGGTGAATTGCGCGGGTCAGCAGGTCGGTCAGTTCCGGCAGGGTGTCCAGCGAATCGCGTATTTCCTCCACCGCCTGACTTTTCGCCTCGCGCAGCAGCTCACGGATTTTCGGCACTTTTTGCAGCGACGCGCACAGCGACAAGCAATCCCGCGCGTTCATCGACTTATAGGCGACCTTCGACAGCAGGCGCTCAATGTCGTACACGCCCTGCAATTCCTCCGCGAGCGTCATCGTCAGCACATGCTCCTGCGCAAACTCGCCCACCGCGTCCAGACGGCGGTTGATTTTTTCCTCATCTACCAGCGGCTGTTCAATCCACGAGCGCAGCAGGCGGCCGCCCATCGCCGTGCTGGTTTTGTCCAGCAGCCAGAGCAGGCTCCCCTTGCGGCTTCTCCCGCGGATGGATTCCGTCAATTCCAAATTTCGCCGCGTGTTGCGGTCAAGCAGCATCGTTTCGCTGCCCTGATAAATGCGCAGGCTGGTCATGTGCTCCAAGGCGTTCTTCTGCGTCTCGGACAGATACCGCATCAGCGCGCCCGCGGCACTCGCGCCCGCCTTGTACTCGTCGCTGAGTCCCAGCGGAGACAGGTCATTGAGCGCGAAATGGCGGCAGAGCGCTTCCGTCGCGTTCGCCAGCTGAAACCACGCGCTCGGCTGCTCCGAAGCATTCTGCATCTCCCGCTGCAGGCACGCGCGCAGCTTCACTTGGTCATTGCAGATGATTTCCATCGGGGAAATGCGCGCCACCTCGTCCGAGAGCGTTGTTTCCGGCTGGGTGATTTCGTGGACGTAGAATTCACCCGTGGACACATCGGCGAACGCCAGCCCCGCACGGTCGGCGACGAAGCAGATGCTTAACAGGAAGTTATTCGCCTTCTCGTCCAGCATCGCCGGTTCAATGACCGTGCCGGGGGTGATGATGCGCGTGACGGCGCGCTTGACCAGCCCCTTCGCCAGCGCCGGATCTTCCATCTGCTCACAGATAGCGACCTTATAGCCGCGCTCGATGAGCTTCTCGACATAGGTGTCCACCGCGTGATACGGCACGCCGCACATCGGGGCGCGTTCACTGAGTCCGCAGTCCTTGCCCGTCAGCGTCAGTTCCAGCTCACGCGAAGCAGTCCTCGCGTCATCGAAGAACATCTCATAAAAGTCACCGAGGCGGAAGAAAAGAATGCAGTCCTTATATTCCGCCTTGGTATCGAGGTACTGCTGCATCATCGGTGTGACGCTCGCCATGTCTGTTCCCCGCTTTCGTTCTTGTTTCTGTTTAACTTGCTGTTTTTATGGAATATGCCTCATTGGTTTCTTTCGCTGCTCCCGTCGCCTCTGCGGAGGCGAAGGTGTTACTTCCTGGCGCGCCAGAAAGTAACCAAAGAGCGCCCAGAGGGGTCTGTCGAATGTCGAGTCTGGGCGACAGCCCCCTCTGGACTCCACCCGCCGCTCATGTTTGTTGCGCGCGGGAGGAGCTTTTCGGCTGGCTTGCTTGATTTCCAACCCATAAAGGCATGTTTCCAGAGATAATCTTCCTGTTTATTCCGAATTAGTGGCAGGCCGCCGCAAGAGGCGCAGTTGCCGGTGCAGCCGGAGGTGGGCTGACCGCCTTTGTCGTCTTCCGTTTCGCCGGTGACGACAAGGCGCAGGATGCGGTTCACGTTGTCCATCATGTCCTGATACTTCTTCTGCGCGTCCCGCATGTCGCGGATGATGGGGCAGTCGTTCATCGCCTGCTGCACGTCTTCCAGTTCCTGCGCGGCTTCAGCGAGCTGCGTCGGGTCAATGTCCGGCTTGCGCATCGCCTGCTCGACTGCCGTGCGCTTCTCCATGTAGGCGGCAATCGCCTTCGTCGCGTCTTCGTCCTGCGTAACCTGCTCTTCCAGCGCGTGCATGTGCTGGTAAACGTCGCTGTTCAGAATGGCTTCCGCCAGCTTCTGCGCGCACATCATAACTTCTTTCATATTGATTGTCCTTTCTGATTTGCTGCCCGTTCAGATTCTTTCACCCGTGAGCGTGTTGTTCTTCGCGCCCACAATCTTCACGCGGACAATTTCGCCCACGTCGCTTTCCGTGCCGGGGAACGTGACGGACAGTCCGTGCAGCCCGTGGCCGGACACGTCCGTGTCGCTGCGGCGGCTGAGTCCCTCCACCAGCACCTCTTCTTCTGTGCCGATGAACCGCTTGAGCGCCTTCTTCTGGCATTCCTCCTGCACCTTCAGCAGTTCCTGAATGCGGCGGGAGGACACGTCTTCCGGCACTTGGTTCGGCATTTTCGCCGCGCCCGTACCCGTCCGGGGCGAATAGATGAAGGTGAACGCGCTGTCATAGCCGACCTCGCGCACAAGGGACAGCGTGTCCTGAAACTGCTCCTCCGTCTCGCCGGGGAAGCCGACGATAATATCCGTCGTCAGGCCGATAGCCGGAATCGCCTCGCGCAGCTTGCGCACGCGGTCAAGGTACTGCGCGCGGTTGTAGTGGCGGTTCATCCGGCGGAGGATTTCATCGTTGCCGTGCTGCACCGGCAGATGGAACTGCGGCAGGATGTGCTTGGAATGCGCCATCACATCAATCAGCTCGTCGGACAAGTCCTTCGGATGGCTGGTCATGAAGCGGATGCGCGGGATGCCAACATCATCCAGCGCTTTGAGCAGCTGGGCGAACGTGACGGGCGTTTGGAGTCCCTTGCCGTAGCTGTTCACATTCTGCCCCAGCAGCATGATTTCCTTCACGCCACTGTCGCGCAGGGCTTCGGCTTCCGCCACAATCGCGCTCATCTCGCGCGAACGCTCCCGCCCGCGTACATACGGCACGATGCAGTAGGTGCAGTAGTTGTCGCAGCCGTACATAATCGTGATATACGCCGCGTCATGGCGCAGGCGCTGCACGGGCAGGCCCTCGGCAATCGTGTTCTGCTCCTCCACCTCCACCACCGCTTGGTCGCTTTCCAGCGCTTTGAGCATCAGTTCCGGCAGGCGGTACAGGTTCGCCGTGCCAAACGCCAAATCCACAAAGCGGTACTGCTTCAAAATCTTCTCCGCCATGCCGGGCTGCTGAATCATGCAGCCGCACACGCCAATCATCAGCCGCGGATTCTTTTTGCGTACTTCCTTGAGCCACGTCACGTTGCCCAAGGCGCGGCGCTCGGCGTTGTCGCGCACGCAGCAGGTGTTAAACAGCACAAAATCCGCCGATTCGCGGTCGGCGGCTTCCTCCATGCCCATGTCGCGCAGCATTCCGGCGAGGATTTCGCTGTCGTGCGCGTTCATCTGGCAGCCATAGGTCACAACGTGGTAGCTCTTCGGGGCATCCGGCATCAGGCGAATCTGCTGAATGTACTGCCGCTGCTCTTCCAGCTGTTCTTCTGAAATGATGACAGGCTTTCTGTCACTCATGGGCTTCCTCCTGTTTTGCAAGCATTTCCCGCAGCGGCGGACGTGACCGTTTGCGCGTCATTTCCACCAAACCGAGGGAGGTCAAGCCGTGAATCACCGTCTTTACGCGGTCGGACGCGAACGCTTCTTCCAGCGCGTCCAGCACCATCTGCCGGTGTTCCGGGGTCTTCATGTCAATCATATCAATGATGATGATGCCGCTCAAATTCCGCAGGCGCACCTGCCGCGCAATCTCGCCGCACGCTTCCAGATTCAGCCGCAGCACGGTGTCCTCTAACTCGCGCTTGCCGGTGAATTTGGCGGTGTTGACGTCAATCACCGTCATCGCCTCGCACGGGTCGATAACCAGCGTACCGCCGCTGCTGAGCCACACGCGGCGCTCCTGCGCTTTTTTTAGCTGCGACTCAATTTTATAAATGGTCAGCAGGTTTTCAGGAATCACCTGAACCGGCGCAATGCCCGCGGCTTTTTCCGCCACCGCCGGGTCGTCCGTCACAATTTGGTCAATCCCGCGCGGGCGATAGTCATCCAGCACGGCTTCGAGCGTGCTTCGCGGCTGCATCAAGACGGACGGCACATGCGCGGTCGGCGCGGCGCGGCGAATCTGCTCCCACTGCTGGAACAGGCGCTCCGCTTCCGCCGCGAGTTCTTCCTCCGGCGCATTCTCCGCCGCCGTGCGCATCACCAAGCCGAAGCGCTCCTGCGCAATCGCCCTGCCCGTCTCCTTCAGCGCCTTCCGCTTGCCATCCTCCGTGATTTTGGACGACACGCCAATCATGCGGCTCATGGGCGTGAGCAGCATCGTCTCCCCGCACAGGCTGATGTCGCGCGTGAGGAACGCGCCCTTGACGCCCTGTGCTTCCTTGCGAATCTGCACAATCACCGCGTCGCCCGTTTTCGGGTAGGACAGCCCCGTGTTCTTCTCTTCCAGCGGCAGAAAGCCGTTTTTCTCCTGCCCAATATCGACGAACGCTGCCTTCATCCCCGGCACAATGCGCTCCACGCGCCCCAGCAGCACCGCTTCCGCCGTGTCGCCCTCCTGCGGGAAAAAGACTTCCGCCAATTGCCCGTCTTCCAATATGCCAATCAGCGGCTTTTCACCCTGATGCACAAGCAATGTTCTCATAGGTTCTCCAAGGGCGTCAGTTCGCCGTTTTCATCCCGACCCAGCAAGCCGTTTCGGATAATCAGCGCATTGGGGGCGCTTTCCTGCCCGCAGAAGGTGCTAAGCGCACTTAACAGCATATCCGGCTTGCACGCCAGCGTCTCCGTCAGCACCATGACGGCATGAATCGCCGTGCCTTCGCCGGAGAGCGACACCAGCAGCGGGCGGATGTCCGTTTCCTTCATGCCGGATTTCGTGCGGCGCATGGCGAGAATGCTCGTCTGCTGGAGAAAATCAGGAATCGCCGCAATCATCTTGTTCGCCGCGTTCGCATCCTCGATTTGCAGCGTGTAATCCGCCGCCTGCACGAGCGCCATCATCGCCGGGTGCTTGTCATCCAGCGCACGGGCGAAAGAAAGCTGCAAATCCGGCGGCAGGGCGCGGTTCATCTGCTGGAGGAAATCATCCGGCGACACCTCGCGCGCCATCGTCACATCCAGAATTTCCTTTTTTCCCGCCGCCCCGGTGGACAGCGCCGACGCGAACGTCAGCAGAATATGCGGATTATACCCATTGGAATACGCCACGGGCAGCCCCGAACGGCGCAGCGCCCGCATCATCGCCCGCTGAATGTCCAGATGCCCGATGTGGCGCAGGCGGATGCCTTTTTCAAACACAGCCATTATCCGCAATATTTGCACACCCCTTTGAAGCGCTGCAGGCCGCAGCCGTTGCAGCCCTTGCGGCAGTCCTTGGTCGTCTGCGCCTTTTCCGCCTTTTCCTTCTCGCGCCACAGGAATTCCTTTGTCACGCCGCAGTCAATCACATCCCACGGCATGATTTCGTCCTTCTCGCGGCGGCGGTAGGCATAGAACGCCGGGTCAATGCCCAGCTCGGCAAAGGCTTCGCGCCACATGTCGTACTTGAACAGCTCCGTCCAGCCGTCGAGCATACAGCCCTTCTGATACGCGCGGAGAAGCACCTGCCCCATTCGGCGGTCACCGCGGGCAAAGCAGGCTTCCAGATAGCTCAAATCCGACTCATGATAATTGAACGTCACGCCCTTGATATGCAGCTTCTCGCGCAGGTGGCTCTGCTTCTCGCGCACCATCTCCTGCGTGTCCTGCGGCTCCCACTGGAAGGGCGTGAAGGGCTTGGGCACAAACACGGACGCGCTGCACACCACGCGCAGCCCCTTCGCGCGCTCGCCCCTCGGCACGGCAAAGTACGCATCAACGACCTTTTTCGCCAAATCCGCAATGCCGTCCAAGTCCTCGGTCGTTTCCGTCGGCAGACCCATCATGAAGTACAGCTTGACGCTGCTCCATCCGCCGTGGAAGGCGTCGGAGACTTTGCTCATCAGGTCTTCTTCGGTCACGCCCTTGTTGATGACGTCGCGCAGGCGCTGCGTTCCGGCTTCGGGCGCGAACGTCAGGCTGGTTTTCTTCTCCTTCTGCGTCGCCTCCAGCGAATCCTTCAGCACGCTGTCCAGGCGCAGCGACGGCAGCGAAATCGACACATGCTTCTCGTCCAGACGGCGAATCAGCTCGCGAATCAATTCCGCCAGACAGGTATAGTCGCCGGAAGAGAGGCTCGACAGGCTGATTTCCTCATACCCGGTCGTGTTTTCCAGCTGCTGCGCCAGCTCCACCAGATGCTCCAGACTCCGCTCGCGCACCGGGCGATACAGGATGCCCGCCTGACAGAAGCGGCAGCCGCGTGTGCAGCCGCGCATGATTTCCAGCATGATGCGGTCGTGGATAATCTCCATGTACGGCACGGGGATTTCCGTGGGATAGAACGCCTTGTCCAAATCGGGGATGATCGCCTTCAAGACCTTTTCGGGCGCTTCGGGGCAGTTCGGCTTCATGGACGCAATCGTGCCGTCCGCGTTATACTTCACGTCATAAAGCGCCGGAACGTACACGCCGCGGATGGCGCACAGGCGCTTAAGGATCGTCATGCGGCTCGCGCCCTCTTCGCGCCCCTGCATGATGACGCGGTTGAGGTCGAGAATCTGCTCTTCGCCGTCGCCGACCATGAACGCGTCAATAAAATCCGCCAGCGGTTCGGGATTGAACGCGCACGGCCCGCCCGCAACCACAATCGGGTCTTCCTCCCGGCGATTTTCCCGCAAAAGCGGAATGCCGCCAAGCTCCAGCATCGCCAGAATGTTGGAGTAGCTCATTTCATATTGCAGCGTAAAGCCCACGACGTCAAAGGCGCTGAGCGGGCTGCGGCTTTCGAGCGTGAACAGCGGGACATTTTCCTGCTTCATCAGGTCCATCATGTCCACCCACGGCATAAACGCGCGTTCGCAGAGCATATCAGGCTGCTGATTCATCGCGGCATAGAGAATCTTCATGCCCAGATGGGACATGCCGACCTCATAGGTATCCGGAAAGCAGAACGCAAAATGCAGCTTCGCGCTGTCCCACGGCTTGAGCTGCGTATTCATTTCCCCGCCGGTATAGCGCGTCGGCTTCTGCACCTGATCGAGCATCCGGGCGATGGCTTCTTGGTTGATTTCGGGTTGCAAAGTGGAAGTACCTCCTTAACCGTACAGCGCAGAATTCGCGCTCATTATAATGTATCATTTTTCGCGGTCAAGGTCAACTGTTTGTCGGATGAAAATTTTGCCGCCGCCTGATTTTTGGCAAAAAACAGCCGTTTTTTGGACTTGACAAGGCGTGTTGTATGGCATATAATGGTTTTACAAAATCTGTACGGGAGGTTGTTTTCCATGCGCAACAAACGGATTCTGTCGTTTTTGGTGGCACTCGTTTCTCTGCTGACGCTGCTGCCCGCTGCTTCGGCGGCAAATGACGTGTACGTCGGGCAGACGTTCTACTTCGGCAACTACGAGCAGGATGGCAACCTGCGCAACGGCGACGAGCCGATTCTCTGGCGCGTGTACAGCGTTGATTACGGCAGCCGGACAGTCCGCGCGGTGAGTGAGTACGGGCTGGATTCGATGGTCTACAACCGCTCGACCAGCACCACCTCGTGGCACAACAGCACCATCCGCTCGTGGCTGAACAGCACGTTCCTGTCCTCCGCGTTCACGTCGGCGGAACAGGGGCAGCTGAACAGCGTGTACGTCAGCAATTCGTCGGACTATGTGTACATCCTCAGCCAGTGGGAAATCCAGCAGTATTTGGACACGGAACTGCTCTACGCCACGGAATACGCCCGGCAGTGCGGCGCGTACACCGCCAGCGACACAGGCACCTCCTCCTACTGGGCGCGCGTGGACAGCACGTCGACCTTCGGCGTGTTCGTCGGCGCGCACGGCAGCTTCTACGACCACGGCAACAAGGTGACGGAGTTTGACAACGCCGTCCGCCCCGCCATCTGCGTCTCGTTTGACGTGGCGCTGGGCCGCTGGACGCCTTCTTCCTCCGACAGCAGCAGCGGACTGCTTGCCATGTCCAACCGCCCGATTTCGACGCGCTCCGGCCCGTCGACGAAGTACGATGAGCTGGGCACCTACTGGAACGACGGCGGCCACACGGTGACGGTGCTCTCCCGCGCGTCCGGCAACGATATCTGGTGGCTGGAAGTTGAATTTGAGTACAATGGCAAGATGGTGCGCGCCTACACGGGTGAGCAGCGCATCGACATTGACGTGAACCGTGTGCCGGATGAAAGTATACCGTTTGGCAACGGGCGCGTGACCTCCACCACGACGGCGTACTACGGGCCGGGCACGAACTACAAGCAGCATCAGCAGAAGATTTCCTCCGGCACGACCGGCGCGGTCATGGCGTGGGAGAACGGCTATGTGTGCCTGGAGTTCCAGCCGTCCGGCTCGTACCAGATTCGCCGCGTATGGCTGCCGGAGAACGTCGTCTCCATCACCTATTATTGAGCCACGGCAAGCCTTATCACCATACGCACCTGAAAAAGGCGGTTCAGCTTCATTGGCTGAATCGCCTTTTGGGTTATGTTTTCTTCCCGTGCCTGCGTCCCCCGGTCAGCAGCAGCCCGTAGCCGACCACGCCCGCCAGCAGCAGACCGCCGGCGAAAATCAAGCCCGTCACGGCACTGTGCTCCGGCACGTCCTCGCCGCCGGAAATGCCGCCAGCCGTGTCGCGGGGCGCCAAGGCGTTTGAAATCACCTGCGCCAGCGGCAAAATCGTGTTTTGCAGGCGGATTGGCTCGGTCTCCCGCGCGCCCCAGAGCATCCGGAGCGGCTCTTGCGCGTTCGCGGCAAAGTACACGTCCCGAATGAGCGTCGGGGCGGTATGGTCAAGCCCTGCCTTGACGGAGAGCGCGAAATTCTTCATCAGCGCTTCATTATCGCCGCCGCGGCGGACAATCAGGCGGATTTTCGCCGCTTTCTCGCCGCTTAAAAGCGTATCATATTCCGCGGAATTGCTGATTTCGTCCTGCGCGACGGTCAGCGGAAAATCCGCCTGTTCAGGATTCACCGTCACCAGAGCCGCGCCCTGATTCGCAAGCCCTTCCCGCAAATCCCGCACAAGCGCCGCGTCGCCCATCAGCCCGATGGTGCGCACGGCACTGGTCACGGGCTGCGCCGTCTCGCGGGCAGACCACGGCACATCGGGCAGCGTCTCCGTGCCATCCTCGCGCAAGACTGCCTGCTGCCCCTCTACCGCAATCACCCGGTGGCGCGTGCCATCCGCCGTCAGCAGCACATCCCCGACGGCAGGAGGAAGATCCAGCCACGCCAGCAGCGTCCCCTGCTCATCCGCCAAGCGATACGCCGATTTCTCCGCCGCCATGGCGGAACTGGTGAGCATCATCAGCAGCAGCAAAAGCAGCGTCAGGAGCTTTCTCATCCGCGGTGTCCCCCTTTCACGCCCGGCGGGGTCAGCAGGAAAATGGCGGTTCGGCGCACAATTTCCGCCAGCGCGGTGGATACGCTTGCGCACAGCAGCGCCGCGTCCGTCCACGGCTGCACGTCCGCGCGGAGAACCCCCGACACGCCCGCTGCGCCCTGCGCGACGAGCATCCCCATCAAGCTGCACAGGAGCATCCCGCGCCGGCTGACCCCCAGAAAGCACGCCGCCGCCCCGATGAGCATCGCGCACGCCCAGAGTGCATCCGCCTGCCCGTCCGACAAAACCAGCACAAGCAGCCCCATCGCCCCGGCAATCACGCTGCCCAGCAGCACGCGCACCAGCTCCCGGCGCGGGCGGATGGTCATCATCAGGCGCACGGAAGCCGCCGCCGTCACCGCCAGCCCCGCCGGATTCACCCGCGCCGCGCCAAGCCGGACATCCGGCATCAGCAGCGCCGCGAGCATTGCCAGCAGCCACGCGCCCGCCGTCCGCTGGCGAATCCCCAGCCGCTCCCACGCGCCGGAAAGCACGCCGGAGAACGTGAGCACAAGCAGAATGGTTGCCAGCAGCATCCCCACCGTCATGTTTTTCGCCTCCCTTTTCGGGTTCATTATGCGCGCTTTCGGCGGTTTCATGCGCGGCGGAAAAAGATAGCGTCTTTTTGCGGAAAAACCCTGTCGAAACCCTTGACGATTCGCACTTTATTTGATAAAATTTTCATAGGGAGTGTTCTTTTATTTTATTACCTATTATTTATGGAGGCAATTATGAGCATCGACAATCAGCTTCTCTTCTGTTATCTGGAGGAGGACAATATCCAGCAGGCGTATTTCCGCGTTCGCCCTCTGCTGACCCCGGACGCTGACATCCGTCAAGAGGCGATGAACCAGTTTCCGGTGGAAGGCTGCCTGCGCATCGTCCCTGACCGCAACGAACAGCACACCTTCAAGAGCCGGATGCGCGACCTTGGGCATTATTGTCTGGTTGACTTGGCGAACCTGCCCGCCGAAGCTACAAAAATCCGCACAAACAAGAATTTCCGCCCTGACAAGGGGGAGCCGAACCAGTTTATCCTCTATTCCGACACCGTGCATGAATTGCCCGCGCACAGCTTTTATGAGGTGATTTCCGCCCCGGCGGATGATGCCGCGGTGGTGGCGGAAACGGCGATTACGCCCCTGTTCTATCTGCGCGCGGACAACGTGCTGTACGGGCCTGTGTGCAAAAATGACCCGGAAAAGCCGCAAAAGAGCAGTGGGATGGCGGGAATGCTGTTCACGCTGCCCTGCCCGGATGGCGTGGAGCGCACGATTCTCTGCCTGAAGGATGCGCCCACAGCGGTGCGTCCCGCGCCAATTCAGCGGCAGATGCGCCCCAAGCCCGTCCGTTTTGACCGTCCGTTGGA
>ENA-OPDG01000170-OPDG01000170.1-human-gut-metagenome-genome-assembly--contig:-NODE-170-length-64960-cov-9.160542_pt1 | contig 64960 bp, 58 predicted proteins | sample MGYA00241259_ERZ501498 | MGnify/ENA primary metagenome ERZ501498 (study PRJEB25962, sample SAMEA2042582) | human gut metagenome | biome: human gut; feature: human-associated habitat; material: faeces... | reverse complement strand
CGGCTGTTCCTGCGCGCCGGGGCTTGTCGCGGCACTGCAGCTGCTGTGCCGTCCGCGCTTCGCGGCGCTGACGGACTATCAGCAGTTCGCGTTCATCACGCGCGATTTCGTGCTCGGCTCGTCGCTGAACTGTCCCGCAGCGGCCACAACTCCATACGACAACCTGACCGGGCCTCTGGACGGGGAATTTGTGAAGATCACGCCGGATTCGTGTGAGAATTTAGAGGTTTCCGGCCAGATCTACTATCCCAACCCCATCTGCACCGGGGGCACGGAGACAGCCTGCTGTGCCGAGGGGCCGTATTTTGACGCGGACTCCGTGCGGCTGTGCGGCTTGAGCGCCGTCGCCTTCGGCGTGACGGAGACGACCGACTTCCCCAGCGCAGAGGCGGCCTATAACGAGCTTGCGAAGCTCTTCTATCAGGCCACCCATGCCGGCTGCGGCCCCATGCCGTCGACACCGGTAAAGCCGACGCCGTGCGACCGCTCGACAGGCGATATCGCCGGACGCGGCACGGTTTCCCTGACGGCAGGACCGCTCGTGCTCGGCAACGTCAGCGTGCTCGGCGAGGTCGGGGACGTTCTGATCCTCGCCAACAGCGAAGACCGCCTGTTCTATTTCGTCTGCCGCAGCACCATCGGGTTCATCGGGTAAAAGACACCCCGCCGCAGTTCATTCGGACTGCGGCGGGGAACTTTATATGCAGTTCAGCTGTGGGCAAAGCCGTACCGACTGCATACGCCTTGAAATTATTCCTCTTCGGTTGGGATCCTCGTCACGAGGGGCTTGCCGTCGGCGCCGAGCAGCGGAGTCAGGCCGCCGGCATAGCCGGAAGCGACCCAGAGATAGTTGACGCCGGTCGTTTTGTCGACCCAAATCTCACGGTTCGTGGTCCAGGTACTGCCCTCGTTCAGCACCTTGATAAAGCGCTCGTCCTTCTTCGCCATATTACTTCGTATCCTTTACCGTCTCGGCAATGCCGGAGGCCAGACCCGCAAAGCCCTGCAGCTCGGACGGGATGATGATCTTCGTGGCCTTGCCGTCTGCGACCTTCTGCATGGCCTCAAGCGCCTTGAGCTTGAGAACCTGGTCGTTCGGGGCCTTTTCGTTCAGCAGCGCCAGAGAATCGGCCATGGCCTTCTGCACGGCCATGATGGCCTGCGCTTCGCCGTCAGCCTTGAGAATTGCCGCCTGCTTTTCGGCTTCTGCCTTGAGGATGGCGGCCTGCTTTTCCGCGTCTGCCTTCAAAATCGCGGCTTCCTTTTCGCCCTCGGCGACAAGGATCTGGCTGCGCTTCGTGCCTTCTGCCTGCAAGATAGCCTGTCGGCGGTCACGCTCGGCCTTCATCTGTTTTTCCATGGAGTTCTGGATGTCCTGCGGCGGGAGAATGTTCTTCAGCTCCACGCGGTTGACCTTGATGCCCCAGGGATCGGTGGCCTCGTCGAGAATGGCGCGCATCTTGGTGTTGATGACGTCGCGGGACGTGAGCGTCTGGTCAAGCTCAAGATCGCCGATGATGTTGCGGAGCGTCGTGGCCGTGAGCGTCTCCATGGCCATCATGGGCCGTTCGACGCCGTAGGTGTAGAGTCTCGGGTCTGTGATCTGATAATAGACGACGGTGTCGATCTGCATGGTGACGTTATCCTTGGTGATCACGGGCTGCGGCGGATAGTCGAGCACCTGCTCCTTCAGGCTGACCTTCTTGGCCACGCGCTCAATGAACGGGACTTTGACGTGCATGCCGACCTGCCAGACCTTGCTGAACGCGCCGAGGCGCTCAATAACGTAGGCACGGGACTGCTGGACGATATGAATGTTGCTGATGACGATGATGAGCGCCAGAACGGCGATCACAACAATGGGGATCCATTCCATAAACCTTGTTCCTCCTTCGGTTTTTCAGTTCTTTTTTTATGATGGTTATGCTTTCGTACAGGGACACTTTGCGGGTCTGACATAGAGCTTCGCACCCTCGACGCGCTCGATGGTCACGTGGCCGCCCGCCTCGACGCGTTCGCCCGTCGTGCACTTCGCCGTCCAGAGAACGCCGTTGATCTTCACGGCTCCGGTATCAGCACATGCGTCGATGGGCTCCGTGACCATGGCCGTTTCGCCGACGAGGCGGTCGGCATTCATACGCTCCGGCTTTTTTGCCCACTTTTTTCGAGCCGCCGGGCACGCGAACGCCAGCAGCGCCGCCGAAACGACGAGAAATACCGCCAGCTGCACGCCGAGTCCCGCGCCGAGAATTGCCGCGATCAGCGCGCACACCGCGCCGCCGATGAACCAGACGGACACCAGCGTGACCGTCGCGGCCTCTGCCACGATGAAGACGACGATGGCGATCAGCCATCCGATCACTGCCTGAGACATGGGAACCTCCTCCTCTTTTTTTGAATTTCTGTGCTGCTTCCAGTATACCGTATTTCCGAACGCTTGTCACTTTAAATAAATATAAAGTTTTTCCTCACATTTTACAAAATCGTAACAGATAGGGTTTGCTATTTGCGCCGGGATTCCGTATACTTAGAGAAACTATAGAATGCTTGGAGAGAAAACTATGGATACGATGACTTTCTGCGTGCCGTGCCTGTTTGGGCTGGAGGGTCTGGTCGGCGACGAACTGCGGCGGCTGGATCTGCAAAACGTCCGGGTCGAGGATCGGCGCGTTTTTTTTGAAGGCGATTTCGCCGCCATGGCGAAGGCCAACCTCTGCTGCCGCATGGGCGAGCGCGTGATGATTTTGCTGGCCGAATTCGACGCGCACAGCTTTGAGGACCTGTTCCAGGGCGTGAAAGCCGTGCCGCTCGAACGCTTTATCCCGAAGGACGGCGCGTTCCCCGTCAAGGGCTACAGTCTGAACAGCCAGCTGCACTCCGTTCCCGACTGTCAGGCCATCGTCAAGAAGGCCGCCGTCACGCGGCTGGGCGAGAAATACGGCCTCGGCTGGCTGCCGGAGACGGGCGAGACGTACCAGCTGCGCTTTTCCATCATGAAGGATCATGTGGAGCTTTTTCTGGACACGTCCGGCGTGAGCCTGCACAAGCGCGGCTACCGCCGCGAGGCCAATCTTGCGCCGCTGCACGAGACGATGGCGGCCGCCATGGTCAATCTCGCGCGCTATCGCGGGCGGGACTTCTTCTGGGACCCGTTCTGCGGCTCGGGCACGATCTGCATCGAAGCGGCGATGATCGCGCTGAACCGCGCGCCGGGCCTGAACCGGTCGTTCATGGCACAGAAGTGGGCCTGCGTCCCGGAGACGGTCTGGCAGCAGGCCAGGACCGAGGCGCTCGACCGTGAGTACAGGGGCGAGTACCGCATTCTCGGCTCCGACATTGACCCGGCTTCTCTGGAGATCGCGCAGCAGAACGCGCGCAAGGCGGGCGTCGGCAGGCTGATCGAGTTCCGCGAGGCGGACGCAACGAAGCTGAGCCTGCCCGCAGATAAGGGCCTCATCGTCTGCAACCCGCCCTACGGCGAGCGAATGCTCGAGCAGCGCAGTGCCCAGCGGCTCTACAGCGCCTTCGGGCGGCACCTCAAATACGCGGACGGCTGGAAAAAATACATCATCTCCTCCGAACCGGAGTTCGAGCATTACTACGGCAGGCAGGCCGTTAAGAAGCGCAAGCTCTACAACGGACGGCTGCAGTGCAACGTGTATATGTACTATTGAGCGCCGCCTGTACCCATAAGACGAACAGAACAGGAGAAAGTTCCGCTATGAAGCATATTTTTATCGTCAATCCCGCAGCCGGGAAGTCAGACCGGACGGCGGAATACCGGGAAATGATCGACGCGGCGTTCGCGCCGCGCGGGTTAAGCTATGAATTGCTCGTTTCTGGTGCACCCGGTGAGTGCCGGACGCTGGCGCGGCAGGCGGCGCAGTCCGGCGAGGAGGTCCGGCTGTACGCCTGCGGCGGCGATGGAACGCTCAACGAAGTTGTAAACGGCGTCGTCGGCTATGACAACGCCGCCGTGACGCATTTTCCCGGCGGCTCCGGCAACGACGCAATCAAAATTTTTGACGATCCCGCCGCCTTCACCTCCATCGAGCGTCTGCTGGACGCGGAGGAGGCGCGGTTCGATCTCATCCGCTGCAATGGGTCCTACGCGCTGAACGTGCTGTCCATCGGCTTTGACGCGCGGGTCGGCACGGATATCGCCCGCTTCAAGCGCCTGCCGCTCGTGAGCGGCAAGGGCGCGTACATCCTGTCCATTTTCTCGAATATGCTGCATGGGCTGACGGCGGATTACACCGTTACGCTGGACAGCGGCGAGGTGTTCTCGGGCCGGAAGACCATGATCTGCGTCTGCAACGGCCGGTGGTACGGCGGCAGCTTCAATCCTGTTACGGACTCGGAGCCGGACGATGGGATTCTGGATGTGCTGGTGGTCGAAAAGGTCAATCTGCTGCAGGTCGCTACGGTCGTTGGCGATTATCAAAAGGGCCGCTATCAGGATCATCCGACGCTCATCCGGCGCTGCCCGTGCAGATCGCTCCGCATTGAATGCGCGAAGAAGTCCGTCGTCAACGTCGACGGCGAGGCCGTCTATACGACCGACGCAAAGATCGAGGTCGTGCCGCAGGCCATCCGCTTTTTCTACCCGAAGGGGCTGACCTATCACACGAAAAATTCACAGTCTGGTCATAAATTTGCCGAAATTACCCCTTGACTTTTTGGCGCATCTGATTATGATATAGATGTTAGCAGTCAGAGAGACTGAGTGCTAAAAAATCTTGTAAAACGCGCTGTATGAAACAGCGACTGGATACTGGAGGTAATTGTTATGAAGCTGACCCCGTTGGCAGACAACGTTCTGCTCAAGCACATGGAAGCTGAGGAAAAGACCGCGTCCGGCATCATCCTCTCCACCGCCAATAAAGAAAAATCCGTGATCGCGGAAGTCATCGCGGCAGGCCCGGGCACCGACGACGTCAAGGTTACGGTCAAGCCCGGCGACAAGGTCGTGACCGGCAAGTACGCGGGTCAGGAGCTGAAGCTCGACGGCGAAGATTACGTCATCGTCAAGATGGCCGACATTCTGGCAGTTGTAGAATAATTCGTGTTTGATTGAAAGGAAGCAATTCTTATGGCAAAGCAGATCGTTTATGGCGAAGAGGCCCGCAAGGCCCTGCTGTCCGGCATTGACCAGCTCGCCAATACTGTAAAAGTTACCCTTGGCCCGAAGGGCCGCAACGTCGTGCTCGGCAAGAAGTTCGGCGCTCCGCTGATCACCAACGACGGCGTGACGATTGCAAAGGATGTAGAACTTGAGGACGCATTCGAGAACATGGGCGCGCAGCTCGTCCGCGAGGTCGCAACCAAGACCAACGATATCGCAGGCGACGGCACCACCACCGCCACTCTGCTCGCGCAGGCCATCGTCCACGAGGGTCTGAAGAACGTCTCCGCAGGCGCGAACCCGATGGTCATGCGCAAGGGCATGGAAAAGGCCGTTGAGACCGCCATCGACACCATCAAGGCAAACTCCGAGACGATCAAGGGCTCCGACGACATCGCAAGAGTCGGCGCCGTCTCCTCCGGCGACGAGTCCGTCGGCAAGCTGATCGCCGAGGCCATGGATAAGGTCGGCGCGTCCGGCGTGATCACCATCGAGGAATCCAAGACTGCCGAGACGGGCCTTGAGGTCGTCGAAGGTATGCAGTTCGACCGCGGCTATATCTCTCCCTACATGGTCACAGACACCGACAAGATGGAAGCCGTCATCGATGATCCGTATATCCTCATTACCGACAAGAAGATCTCCTCCATCCAGGAGATCCTGCCCCTGCTCGAGCAGATCGTCAAGACCGGCAAGAAGCTCGTCATCATCGCAGAGGACGTCGAGGGCGACGCACTGGCCACCCTGCTGGTCAACCGTCTGCGCGGCAACTTCACCTGCGTGTGCGTCAAGGCTCCCGGCTTCGGCGATCGCCGCAAGGAAATGCTCAAGGATATCGCCATCCTGACGGGCGGCACTTATATCTCCTCCGAGCTCAACATGAACCTGCCCGACACGCAGATCACCGATCTCGGCACGGCCCGCCAGATCAAGGTCACCAAGGACAACACCGTCATCGTCGACGGCGCAGGCGACGCCAACGAGATCAAGGCCCGTATTGCGGAGATCAAGAACACCATCGGCGTTACCACGTCCGATTACGACAAGGAAAAGCTGCAGGAGCGTCTTGCCAAGCTGTCCGGCGGCGTAGCCGTCATCAAGGTCGGCGCACAGACCGAGGTTGCCATGAAGGAGCAGAAACTCCGCGTTGAGGACGCGCTGAACGCGACCCGCGCAGCCGTCGAAGAGGGCATCGTGGCCGGCGGCGGCACTGCCTACGTCAACGCGATCCCGGCTGTTGAGAAGCTGGTCGCAAAGCTGTCCGGCGACGAGAAGACCGGCGCGCAGATCATCGCAAGAGCGCTGCAGGCCCCGATCCGCCAGATCGCCGAGAACGCCGGCGTCGACGGCTCCATCGTCTACGACAAGATCCGTTCCAGCCGCAAGGTCGGCTATGGCTACAACGCCTACACCGAGACGTACTGCGACATGATCCCGTCCGGCATTGTTGACCCGACCAAGGTCACGCGCACCGCTCTGGAGAACGCCGCGTCCATCGCCTCCTGCGTCCTGACGACCGAATCTCTGGTCGCCGACAAGCCCGACCCCAAGGCCGACGCCGCCATGGCAGCCGCAGCCCAGGGCGGCGGCATGGGCGGTATGTACTAAGATTCGCCGCAAAGCCTTGAAATTGCTTGATTTTTTGGATGCGTAAAAGCGGATTTACGCCAAACTTACGCCACTTACGCCAAAAAATCAAGCGCATTATAGGGTAACAGAAATCGGCACCTGCCTTAAAAGCAGGTGCCGATTTTTCCTTATTTGCGTTTCTTTTTGCCCTTTCCGTGCGATAACTGCGGTCGTGCTTTTCCGCGCTGGTTGATGGGACTTTTCAGGTACTTGTACTTTTTAAGTCCGCTGATGATTGAGACAAACTCTTCCTTCGTGAGCGCATCGTAATCAAGTCCGATGGTTGCAAGATACGCTCGGATTTTCTTTTCCTCGGAAGTCACGGAATAAAGAACAGAACATTAAATACCATCAGCCATCACTGACATTGTCGATGGTGGCTTTTTTGCGTTTCGGGAATTTGTTTTGCCGTTTCACTCTGGTGCCGGTTTTGCTTTGGTGATTCATGGCATCCTCATACAGCTCAATAAATTTCTTTTCCCGGCGTGTCAGAGGTGCTTGCGCATCCCGCTTTTGAATCAAATGCTGGTACAGCTTTATCTGGAGAGACAGGAAGTACAAGAGCTCTTTGTGCTCCATCTTCAAATCCCTGACAATCCCGGACAGGAAATCATTTCCGGTGAGATTGTGCATTTCGTGTGGGCAGTCGCAGAGGATATCCAGGAACTGCCCTCTGTACAAAACCGGTGAGAGAACCCATCAGCCGTGGGAAGTCCAGTTCGCTCAGATCCGTCACATCCACCTCCAGCACCGGGCCGTTGGCCTGAAAGCGGGTATATCCCCGGGCCGCGATATCGTCCAGAAACTGCTCATGGCTTTTTCTTGTGGGGTTTTCTAGGGTGTATCTGAAAACTCATGATGTGACCGGCAGCGAGGGATTTTTGCGTTGCGCAAGACATTTTTTCGCAGGAATACTGACGTATTTCAAGGAAAAATGACGCGGCGCACCGCAAAAAGGCCCGCTGTCCGGGTGCGTTGGGAGTTTTCAGATACACCCTATGCACCTGTCGCCAATTAGGCCGGGGCGACAATATAAGCGTTATCAAAACCCTGTTTCCGCTGTAGCTTTCCAATACCGGTTTTCTTAAAACAACTTACAATATTACGTAATCACAGATGTCCTCTGGACACCTGCTTTTGTCATGCGCAAAAAGGGCAGCTACCGCAAAAATAAGCGCTTTTGCTTACTTGCGGTAGCTGCTTTGCCCTTAGCGCAGGCTTAACTTAATGACATTGCTCATAAAGGGAGCATATCAATGAGGGGGCTGCTTTTGTGGGGCCCCCCGGGCAGGGGACCCGGGGGGAGGAGGGGGTGGTCAGTGCACTTCGCCGCCCTTGCCGGTGTAGGCGCTGGCCCAGTTGTTTTCGAGTGCGGCCCAGTCGCGCTGCGGGAGCTTGCCGTTCCAGGTCTCGACACGCTTGCCCATCTGATAGGTGTGGCTGTTGGTGGCCTCCATGATCGCCTCATAGAACCAGTCTGCCGTGGTGCAGTCCGGCCAATCGATGCGGTCGGAGATCTTCATGTGGTTCTTCGACGGCTTGCGGCCGAGCACGCGGTTGACGATGGCGCAGGCTTCGGCGCGTGTGATCCTGTTTTCAGGTTTGAACGAGCCGTCGGAATAGCCCTCGATCAGACCGCTGTCCTTTGCTGTGGTGACGTACGGGGCGAACCAGTCGGTCGTCTTCACATCAGTGAAGTAGCTGTAGACGGCGGAGCCGTTTGTCTGCGCGAAGCTCACGGCGATCTTAGCGAATTCCGCGCGCGTGATAGGTGCGTTCGGACGGAAGGTGCCATCGGAGTAGCCGCCGAGGACGCCCATATGACAGAGCGTGGAAACGGCGTTGTTGTACCACTTGTCGGCGCTCACGTCGGAGAAGTTATTCTCGGAAGACCAGTTCCGCTGGCGGGCATCGTCGGTCAGCAGGCGGAAGAAGATCCTTGCGACCTCCGCACGGGTGATCCTGCCGTTCGGGCGGACCGTACCGTCGGAGTAGCCAATCAGATAGGAATAGTGATCCTTGGTATTGAGACATGCGGCGGCGATGATGGCCGGGCTGCCCGAAGCGTCGATGAAGGACTTCACCGTATAGGAAACAGAGGGCTTGGGGAATTCCTGGGCCTTGACAGGGGCTCCGGCGCTGTTCTTTGCGTTCAGAACGGCATACGCATTGGTGAACAGGGCCTTTTCTGCCTCTGCTTCAGAGAGCGTTTTTTCGCCATTCAGATCCTCCACACCGTAAGTGCCGGGAGCGGTTTCGGGATTGGTCAGCTTGACGGTATAGGTCAGCTGAACTGGTGCAAAGTTGGAGACGTTCTCGTTGATGGTCCAGACGAAGGTCTCCGTATCCGGAGCGTACTGCACCTTGAAACGGAAGTTTTCTTCGTTCAGATTTTCGGCACTATCACCGAAATAGGTCACGTTGCCCTCCGCCTTGGATTCCAGCTCCGTGCCGCCGACAGTCAGCTTCAGCGAACCGGGGACAAAATCGAACGCATCGCCTATCTTGTCCTCCACTGTGGAACCGGCACCAACGGCGTAGAGGATTTCAGCACCGATACCTGCGAAATCGATAACACTATTATGTGCGTATTCATTCAGCGCATCCATGAACGCAGTTCCAAAAGGCGTACCGCTGTCGGGGAGGACCGCATAGCAGCGGTAGCCGCTATCTACCATTCCCGTAAAGGAATCGTAGGCTTCGTAGACGGCGCGGTCGACAGACATGGCATGATTCTCGTAATCGTTATGGCCGATATATTTGAAATCAGTATCCGTAATTTCCCCAGTGACTTTATTCTTTACTTTTTCTGTGGGATCATTGCCATAGGTTTCATAGTTCAGTGCGTAAGCATCACCGTCGGTCCTGACCCAATCCTTGACCTTGGAGAAATAAGTATCCCAGCTACCATAGGGAATCGGCCTCAGGACTGTATTTGTTTCCTTTGTCCGAACGGAGGTCCACTCGTCAATCATGCCAAAATAGACACAATCCTTCGGAGAAATCTGGCCTTCCTCTGTTCCAACTTGTTTATCCCCTGTCATGTCCTGATAGGTATATTGATAATAGATATCCTTTGTCTTGCCATCAGAACCGGTAAACAGGCGAGTCAAACCGTCACTGACCAGAATGACATACTTTCGATTGGCGTCTGTAGTGCTGCATCTGAGCATTTCCTGTGCCGCCAAAAGACCCGCGTGCATATTGCTGCCGCCCATCAGACCATCTGGCCGTGTACTAAGAGCCGTACTCAGTTCCTCAAGTGCGGCCTCTGTTGCAGGGAATGCCTCCAACGGATAAGAAACCCTTGCATCCCCGCCAAATACGACAACACCGACCTGAATCTTGGAGCCGTTGCTTTGAACTTGGCTTTGCAGAGCTGTCAGCATCTGTGCCGCACTGGCGGCCGTCTCCTTCTTGCAGCTGGATTTGTCCAGCACGAATACGATGTCGCTGCCCAGCGCTTCCTCCGCGCTGGGCAGAGACAGCGTCACGTTGGAGGTCCAGGTATTGGTATCCAGCTTTGTGGCGATCTTGGACTTGGAGACGTCCCAGTCGATGGGGTCAGCCTCTGCGGTTTCCGTTGTGCTTTCCTGATAGCCGCAGTAGTTGCAGGTTTTTGTTACGGTGTGGGTTTTGGTACCGTCCGGGTTCTTGGTCCATTCGCTGTAAGTAATAGTAAACGCATTGTCCTTGTAGCCCTCTGCATACAGGATGTCGTTTGCGCCGGAACCGCCGTTACCATAGGTAACGCCATCTACCTTGACACCATCGGTATGGTATGCCTTGGCATCGACCATTTTGCCGTCCTCCCAGACGGTGGTGTCGCCAAAGTTGACAACGGTTTTGCCTTTGTTATTTGAGGCAGCTTTTCCACCGAAACCGAAAAGTCGGGAGCAGGTATCCTTATCCACATCTACCCCAGTTACGGTGGTATTGCCAGAAATATTCAGAATATACTTGAACTTGCCCATATTGCTGTCGTTGATGTTCAGCACGGGCTTCAAGCTTTTGCCGGTATTATTAACCGTGCAGTTCTCAAAGTTGACCGTAATATCCTGCTTGCCTGCACCATAGTCGGTATAGACATTGATGACCTTGCCAGAAGAATTAAAGGTGCAGTGGTCAAAGGTCATCGTGGGCGAACTGTATGTCCAGACGGCGTAGTCGCCGGACGGGCAGTTAAAGGTAGTGTCCTTAAATATCGCGGAGGTATAACCCCAATAGAAGGTCTTTCCGTTGATCGTGCAATCCTCAACAACGGTTTGATCGGCACGAATAAAGCCGAGATAGTCCGCTTTGCTGGATTGCAGTGTCATTTGCTCGAACTTGATCGTTCCAGCGCCGTCAAAACTGTAATCGCCGTTGTACTCTGTACCGAACTTATCTGGATCGGGCACTTCTGCGCCGATATTCCAACCCGTTTTGTCGGCACCTTGTCCAACAAAGGTCAGGTCCTTGCCCTTAGTCGTATTCGTGCTAGGAATACCATAGAGTGTGTACTTTGCAGCGGACAGCATGATGGTGTCTCCGCTTTTGGCTGCGGTAACAGCCGTTTTCAGCGTCTGATACGCTGTTTCCCAGCTCTGGCCTACATTTTCGTTGCTATCATTGCCATTTACAGCATCAACATAGATCGTCCCGCCAGCACTTGATGTTCCCGTAGCATCTTCAGCAAACACTGCCGTGGGCAAAAGCGTCACAGCCATGCAGAGAATCAGCAACAGGGATAATATGCGTTTTTTCGTTGACTTTCCTCCATATGTTTGAAGTATCTATATAAAGCCCGCCTTGCGGCAGGACAGATTTTATCTGCCGTACAGCTTTTGCCGGCAGTCCCGGCACAGCCGCACCTCTGCGCCCCCGTGCGGGAATAGACAAACGCTTTCCACGTATGCCCCAGGGGGCACTGCCACCAGACGCGGCGGTGGCTTCCGGGCGTTACCATCTCCGGCGTCAGGTTTCCGTTGAGGGTCGGGTGCCACTGCGCCGCCACATCCGGCGCTTTTGCGGCAAGATCATTGAACCCTTTCTGCACCATTTTCCCGCTACAGATGGGACAGCCTGTTCGTAATTTTTAGGGGCTGCCTCTTAGTGAGATAGCTCCTTTATTATATCACGGGTCGATTCTATCCGCAATAGCTATGTTGGAAAAACCTGTACTTTCTTTACCTTTTTTACAGTTTCTGCGCCCGTCTGAGAAATGTTTTGTGGGTAACGCTTATCATATTGAAACACTCCTTTCTAGGGTGTATCTGAAAACTCCCAACGCACCCGGACAGCGGATCTTTTCACGCTGCGCTGCACCATTTTTCCTTGAAATACGTCAGTATTCCTGCGAAAAAATGTCTTGCTCAGCGCAAAAATTTCTCGCTGCCGGTCACATTGGGAGTTTTCAGATACACCCTAAAAACGAAATGAAAGACTGTCCTGATACTCCGAGGGTGTTTTCCCGGTGATTTTTTTGAAGGTGCCGGAAAAATATGCAATATCGCGGTAGCCGCAGGCCTCCGCAATCTCGTAGACTTTCAGCTTTCCCTCGCGCAGCAGCGCCATAGCCTTCTGGATGCGGCAGCGCGTAAGATACGCGCCGAGCGTCATATCCGTTTCCTTTTTGAACAGGTGGCTCAGATGTCCTTCGCTCAGTCCCAGCTGCGCTGCCGCCTGCCCGACGGACAGATCGCCGCTGCCGCAGTTTTGCTCAAGGTACACCATTGCCTCGCGCACATAGCGGCTCTTGGGGCCGGGCTTCACGCCGGGAAGCGGCTCTGGCTGCGGTGCGGTTTGTGCGGCGATGCGCTTTTGCAGCGCCAGAACGGCGTTTTCCAGATCGCCGTCATGAAAAGGCTTCAGCAGAAAGTCCACCGCGCCCAGACGGATGGCCGTCTGCGCGTAGGCGAACGAATCGTAGGCGGTCAGAATGATGACATACGCGCGGCTGCCTGCTTCGCGCAGCCGCCGCACCATCTCCAGCCCGTCCATCTTCGGCATTTTGAGATCCGTGATGATAAGCGTCGGCTGGCAGTCCTCCGCGACGGCAAGGGCCTGTTCGCCGTTGGCGGCTTCGCCGACCACGATGCAGTCCAGCGCCGCCCAGTCTACTGCCATGACGATGCCCCTGCGGATCATTTCCTCATCCTCTACAACCATTACCCGCATCATACGCCGGGCCCTCCCTTCGCGGGCAGGCGCGCAAGAATACAGGCGCCGCCGCCCTCCGGATTTTCAAGACGCAGACCGAACGCGTCGCCGTAATGCTTGCGCAGGATCGTGTCTACATTTAATAGTCCCAGATGTCCCGTCTGCGTTTCCGGCGGTTTGTAAGGCCCCAGAAGGTCCGGCGGGAAGCCGCAGCCGTTGTCCCGGACGTGGATCTCGAGCACGTCCTGCTCCGCAAGCACGGCCGTGACGGAGAGTTCACCGTGTTCTACACCGGAAAGGCCGTGCAGAATGGCATTCTCTGCCAGCGGCTGCAGGAGCATTTTCGGAACCATGCACGAAAGAAGCGCCTCCGGCACGGCTTCCGTGTATGAGAAGCTTTCCGACAGGCGGATGCGCTGAATCTCGACGTACCGGCTCAAAATCTCCAACTCCCGCCGCAGGGGGACAAATTCGTCCGGCGTGATGCAGAAGCGAAGGATATCGGCAAGATTCGTTGACATCAGCGCCACCTGCGGTACTTGATTGATTTTGCTGATCCACTTCATGGTGTCGAGCGTGTTGCACAGAAAATGCGGGTTTAGCTGCGCCTGCAGCATACGGATCTGCGCGCGGTTAAGTGCGCGCTGGTTTTCCAACAGTGCCTGCTGGTTGTGCCGGAGGGCGACGACCATGGTGTTGAACTGCTGTGCCAATTCGCCCAATTCGTCATGCCGGCCGGCGGGAACGGGAACCTGCACGTCCAGATTATTTTTCCCGACCTGCCGGATGGCGTGATGCAGTCTGCCGATCGGTTGGAAGACCTGCCGGCTTAGCTGCAGGCTGAGTACGACGCTTAAAATGATGCAGGCCAGCGCGCACAGCACGCTCACCGAGTACAAAAGCCGGAGTGTTCCGGCGCTGAGCGGCTGCGGCTGCTGCAGGACGAGATACAGACCGGTTTCGGTATGCTGCCGCACGGTATAGGAAACGTCGGCAGACAGACCGGTGAGCGCCTTGCCGGACAAAAGCTGCCCGCGCAGCGCGTCGGCGAGGCTCTGGGTCTGTGCCGGCTGCGTACAGTAGACCGGACGCCAGCGCGCGTCGAGCAGAAGAAGTTCGTTCTGCGCACCAGCTGTGCCGCCGAGCAGTGTCCGCAGCTGCGTTTCCAGCATGCCGATGGTGAGATATCCGACCGGCGCGCCGTAGCGGTCGGTCAGGAGCATCGCAGCGTGCAGAAGCGGCTCGTCTGTGTCGGCTGGATCTTCTGCCGCGCTGCACACCAGAACACCGGTTCCGGCGCAGGCCGCCTCGTATAAAAGGCCCCAGTTGGTCGGCAGCGACCGGATTTCGGGCACTGTCTGTGTCGAATAGCGCCAGCGGCCGCTGATATCGTAAAGGTCAAAGCGTGCAAAGCTGCGCACAGACTCTGTAGCGTCGAACAGCTGGCTGTAGACCGCCGTGTCCTCCGCTTCTGCGTCAAACAGCGCCTGTGCAACGAGTGGATTGTGCTGCAGGGATGCGGCTGTCTGCAAAAAGCCGCTGTGCAGCGTATCAAGCGCCTCGCAGGAGGCGGACAGCTGCTGTTGGGCCGTCTGCTGGGCGTTCGACGTCATGCGCAGGCGGAAAATCTGCAGCAGCAGACCGGAGCACAACAGCATCGGAACCAGAGACACGGCCAGAAACGCCGCGTTCAGCCGCTGACGGAAGGAGGAAAAGTGAAGCCGCTTCATTGTTCCGCCTCCGTCCCGAGATAAAAGGCCCAACTCATCAGAATTGCTTCGCGGTGCTCGCTTGCCCAGCTTACGTCATACGCGACCTGACGAATGGCGGATAGTTCCGGCAGTTTGCTGGCAGGACTCACGTCGCTGCGCACCGGGCGGCGGTAAAAATCAGACTGCAGCAGCTGCTGCACGTCGTAGCTGACGGCAAAATCGAGAAACAGCTTTGCGTTGTCGGGGTGCGGCGCACCCTTCAGCGCGGCGCAGCCGTCCGGTACGCAGCTTGTGCCGTCTGCGGGGTAGACCATGGCGATCCCGTCCCCAGCAGCTATGCGCTTGCGCGCGGTCTCCTCCAGCGTGATGCCGACGAGCGCTTCGCCGTTTGCAACGGCGGAAATGATCGCACCTGAACCGGACAGGAGCTTTCCGTCCAGGTTTTCCGCAAATGTTTGCAGCACCTCATCCGCGTCGCCGCCCAGCGCGCAGAGCATCGTCACGAGCGCGGTATAGCTCGAGCCGGAGACGGATGGATCGGCAAAGGCGATCTGCCCGCGCAGCGCAGGGTCGAGAAGATCGGCCCAGCAGCTGATCTGCCCGGAGGACAGCAGCTTCGGATTGTAGACCAGCACGACCGGAAGCGAGGAAAACGGCGTCCAGCTGCTGTCCTGCGCACGGTACTGCGGCAAAATCTGCTCCGCGCCGCGGCAGACGTAGGGCTCAAACAACGCCCGGCAGGCTTCGAGACTCTCGACGCCGCCGCCGAACATCACGTCGGCCCGTGGTGCGTCCTGCTCCTTTTGCAGCTGCTCAAGCAGTTCGTTTGTGCCGCCCTGTACGACCTCGACCCAGATTCCGGTGCGCGATTCAAATTCCTTGACGATCGGCCACCAGACCTCTTTTTTGTGCGAGGTGTACAGAACGAGACGCTCCGATTCATCCGGCGCGTAGGCGGCTGTATCCTGTGCGGCGGGCGCGCAGCCAGTCAGAAGCGCGAATGCTATACATAATATCAGAATGCGTATGTGTTTCATAGTTTCCGTGTCCTGTAGCAGCGAGAACGAAATTCTCTGTTATTTTGCCCTGATTATAACACATCTCCGGCTCGGTTTTCATTGAATTTTTAAAATTATCGCAGAGAATCACAAATAATCGCAGATTTGTCCACTGTTCTTTTGTGCAGAAACACCGTAAAATGAGAGCATACGATGCAGAACTCCCGTTAGCTGCTGCACGAATTCAAATTTTATCAGGAGGAATATCAGAATGAAGAAGATGCTTGCGCTTCTGCTGGCTGCTGTGATGGTTCTGTCCATGGCTGCCTGCGCCGCCGCTCCGGCGACGACCCCGGCTGACACGACCGCTCCCGCAGAAGACACCCAGACGACCGAAACCACTGAAACCACTGAAACCAACGAAACCACCGAGGCTCCCGCAGAGGAAACGCCCGCTGCCGAGCCCGAAAATCTGACTGCGACCCAGCAGATCATCAAGGAAGCCGAAGGCATGACCCTTGAAGAGCTGGCGAAGAAGGCCATTGAAGAGTCCAACGGCAAGATGTTCTACGGCGTCGGCAACTCCAGCCGCGGCAAGAGCGCCCTGCCTCTGTTCATTGAGTATCTGCAGTCCATCGATTCCAGCTACAACATGGAGTTCGAGTGGCAGCAGCCCAAGAACAACAAGATCTTCGATCAGCTGACCGCTGACTCCCTGAAGGGCACCGGCACGTTCGCCATGACCCTCATTCAGGACGGCAACCAGATCGAGAGCAAGATGGTTCAGACCGGCATCCTCGACACCTTCATCCCGAAGGACTGGGCCGATTCCAACGGCACCACTGCCGACGCCTACACCGGCTTCCTGCCGCTGCAGACGCTCAACAAGGTCTTTATGTACAACTGCGTGGGCGACAAGACCTACGATAACTGCTGGGACTTCGTCGCCGAGGGCGAGCATGGCCTGTTCATGGACATCGACTCCGAGATCGTCGGCAAGAACTTCCTGTACATGCTGACCCGCGACGACTACGCAGCGTGGCTGAAGGAGTCCTTTGAGGCTCTGTCCGCTGACGAGCAGGCATACTTCCAGCCCACTATCGCAGAGATGGAATCCGAAGCTGCCGACCTCGGCCTCGGCGCTGACGGCGCTTACGCGCTGGCATGGATCAAGCTGTGGGTCGAAAGCTACAACGCCCAGACCGACGACGGCCCCATCTGCAACACCCTTGTCGACGCCTCCGCGAAGGATCAGTTCGGCCTTCTCGTTTACTCGAAGCTCCGCTCCGTCGAGGAGTCCAGCTCCGTCTCCGTCAACAACATCAAGGTCGCCGCGTATGAGGACGGCTATCAGGGTATCGGCGGCTATGGCTACTGCCATTACCTGTTCGTCACCGACAACTCCCCGCTGCCCTGGACGGCCTGCGCCTTCATCGCCTACATGACCTGCACCGCCGACGGCTTCTCTGCCTGGGGCAAGGACATGGGCGGCTACTCCTCCAACCCGACCGTGGCAGAGGAGACTGAGGCCAACTTCCATCACTCCATCGGCGGCATGGCCGAGGACGGCACCACTGTTGAATTCGCAGCAAAGAACGACCGCGGCTATGAATGGTGGACGACCAACGGCAAGCTCGTGCTCGAGGATCCGGAATACTGCGCAGACGTTGCATTCACCGTCGGCAGCTGGATCGAAATGCTGAGCAAATACTCCGCAGGCTGATCTGTCAACCAGCACCTTACCGGCGCCCCTGGATGCGCATCCAGGGGCGCCTTTGCAAAAACATACCCCATCATCCGCCCTTCAAACCTGAGAAAAGAGGAGGAAGCCATGAGCCGACCCACTACCCTCCGCGCAAGCAGATCCACGATTGTGCTCAATAAGGTCAAGACCTTCTTTTCCAAGCCGCACAACGTCATTCTGCTGCTGCTTGGCATTGTCCTGACCTTCACCACGGTCGCGCCGATCGTCGCCATCGTGGAAGATACCTTCAAAATTCACGCCGGCACCATCGATGCCCATCTGACCGGGCAGGCGTCCGGCTATACGACCGTCAACTACACCGACCTTTTCACCAGCCGCATGGCAAAGACGAATCTGTGGACGCCGCTTCTCAATACGGTGCTTCTCGCTGTCGGCACGTGCGTGGTGTCCATTCTCTACGGCGGGCTGTTTGCGTTTTTGATTACGCGCACCGACCTTGCGTGGAGAAAATATCTGAGCTCCATCTTTATTTTCCCGTACATCATGCCGCAGTGGACGCTGGCCGTCGTGTGGCAGAACCTGTTTAACTCCAACGCCGTCACCGGCACGTCCAACGGTCTGCTTGCCGCCCTGTTCGGCGTCAACATGCCGATATGGTGGTGCAAGGGCCTGTTCCCGAGCCTGATGGTTCTGGGCCTTCACTACGCGCCGTTCGCCTATATCCTCATCGGCGGCATTTTCCGCAACATGGACGCCAATCTTGAAGAGGCCGCGACCATTCTCGACACGCCCAAGTGGAAGACCATGTTCCGCATTACGCTTCCGATGGTCAAGCCCGCGATTTTGTCCACCATTCTGCTGGTCTTCGGCAGCGCGATGGGCTCTTACCCGGTGCCGCATTATCTGGGCCTGAGCACGCTGTCGACCAAGTATGTCTCGATGAACTCCAAGTATACGGGTGAAGCGAGCATTCTTGCCATCATCATGATGGTCTTCGGCGTGGCGATCATGCTTCTGAACCAGCTCTCGCTCAGAAGCCGCAAGAATTACACGACTGTCACCGGCAAGTCCGGCCAGATCTCCAAGATCACGCTCGGCAAAACCGGCCGCGTCGTCATCGCCTTGATCCTTGTGATTCTCACGTTCTTCACGAGCATCTTCCCCATCATTTCCTTCGCGTTTGAGACGTTCCTGCCGAATCCGGGCGACTATTCGTTCCTGTACACGGGCGACGCGTCGAACCTTACGACCAAGTGGTGGGTCACGGCGGAGAACGTCACCGAAAACGGCATGTACGGCCAGAAGGGCATTTTGTATAACGAGACGATCTGGCGTGCGTTCAAGGGCACGATCCTTGTCTCCGTGGCCTGTGCGCTGCTGGCTGGCTCCATCGGCACGATGATCGGCTACGCCGTCTCGAAAAACCGCCGCAGCCGCTGGGCGAACTATGTGAACTCCGTCGCTTTCCTGCCGTATCTCATGCCGTCCATCGCTGTGGGCGTCGCATTCTTCATCCTGTTCTCGACGGAAAAGCTGAACCTGTTCAACACCTACACGCTGCTCATTATCGTCGGCACGGTCAAATACATCCCGTTTGCCAGCCGCAGCAGCCTCAATTCCATGCTCCAGCTGTCGGGCGAGATCGAAGAAGCGGCCATCATTCAGGATGTTCCCTGGATCAAGCGCATGACCCGCATCATCATCCCCATCCAGAAATCCTCGATCATTTCCGGTTTCCTGCTGCCGTTCATGACGTGCCTGCGTGAGCTGTCGCTGTTCATGCTGCTGTGCGTGCAGGGCTTCATCCTCTCGACAACGCTGGACTACTTCGACGAGATGGGCCTCTACGCGTTCTCCAGCGGCATCAACCTGATCCTGATCGTGACCATTCTGGTCTGCAACACCCTCGTCAACAAAATCACGGGCGCAAGCCTGGATAAAGGAATCGGAGGTTAAATCATGCCTGAAATCAAACTTGAACATATCACCAAGCGCTGGGGCAAGTTCTATGGTGTGGACGACCTGAATCTGGTCATTGAAAATAACGCGTTTGTCACCCTGCTGGGCCCCTCCGGCTGCGGCAAGACCACCACCCTGCGGATGATCGCGGGACTGGAGACCCCCACTAGCGGACGCATCACCATCGGCGACACGGTGGTATTCGACAGCGAGCTGGGCATCAACATCCCCGCCAACAAGCGGAAGGTGGGCTTCCTCTTCCAGAACTATGCCCTGTGGCCCAACATGACCGTCTACCAGAATATTTCCTTCGGCCTGTCAAACATCAAGGAGGAAATGCCGAAGATCAGCTTTGAGGCGAAAAACGCCGCCCGTCTGGCACAGATCCTCAAAAATCCTCAGGATGTGGTAAAGACGCTTGAGGAATGCCGGGATAAAAACGGCAAGCTGGACGAAACGAAGGCCATCATCAAGCTGATCGATACCTACACCATCTCCCAGTACACTGCCCAAAAGCTGTTCGGCTATCATTTGGAGCAGGGTAAGGACGTGTCCGCCGAGGTAAAGGCTCTGGAAGAAAAGGTGGAGGCCGCTCGAAAGGCTCAGCCCTTCAACGAGAACTTTGAGCTTCTCAAGGACGGCGAGGTGGAAACTGCTGTGCGCAAGCTGACCAAAGAAGAGATCGACCTGTCCGTGCGCCGGGTGTCCCGCATCGTCAAAATCAGTATGTTCATGGACCGCTATCCCGCGGAGCTGTCCGGCGGTCAGCAGCAGCGTGTGGCCATCGCCCGGACGCTGGCTCCCGAGCCCAGCGTGCTGTTCATGGACGAGCCGCTTTCCAATCTGGATGCCAAACTGCGTCTGGAAATGCGCTATGAATTGCAGCGGCTCCATGTGGAGACCGGCTCCACCTTCGTATACGTCACCCACGACCAAATGGAGGCCATGACGCTGGCAACGCAGATCTGCCTGATGAACAACGGTGTCCTTCAGCAGTATGCCGCGCCGCTGGAAGTTTACAATCACCCTGCCAATCTTTTTGCGGCAGACTTCGTGGGCAACCCCTCCATCAACTTTGTGGAGGCCAAGGGCTGGCAGGGGCCTGAGGGCAGCATTGAGCTGACGCTGCTGGACGGACACAAGGCAGTTTTCACCCCCGAGCAGCCATTGCAGCTGCCCCAGTGGTTCCATCGGCGGGACGAGGAGCTGGAAGCCCAGGCGCAGGCTCTGAAGGCCCGTGCGGGAGAGAGCGGCTACGTGGAAAAGAGCAACAAGGACGAGACCTTCCGCTACCACATCGCCAGAGTCAACGACGAGGACGACGGCATCCACGAGGAGCCGATTCTCACCAACGAGGATCTGGTGCTGGGCATCCGCCCGGAGTTCCTGTCCATCACCGGCGGTGGAAATGTGGAGTGCGAGATTTACGGTGCCATGCCCACCGGCATGGAATCCACCGTCAAGGTGCGCATCGGAGAGTATTTGCTCACCGGCGTGGTCTTCGGCAGCACCCTGTTTACCATCGGAAGCAAACACCTGCTGGATATCACCGGCAGCAGCGTGATGCTCTTTGACCGGTCAAGCGGTCGGCGCATCACCTCCGGCACCCTGAAGCTGCTGTGATCCGGGGACTGTTATTCGATCTGGACGGCGTTCTGGTGAACACGAACCCCCTCCACGCCCGGGCATGGCAGGAGCTTGCCGAAGAATTGGGAATTCCCTTCACTCCGGCAGACCAGGAGGCCTTTCTGGGCATCAGTCGGGCACAGTGCCTGGAAATTCTGCTGAAAAAGGGAAACCGCTCCCTTTCGGAATCCGAAAAAGAGAGGCTGTGCACCCGGAAAAATGACCGCTACCGGGAGATGATCGGCACTTTGACCCCGGCGGCGCTGCTGCCGGGCGTGTTGGAATTCTTACGCGTTGCCCGGGCCGAGGGATACCGGACAGCTCTTGGCAGTGTCAGCAAAAATGCGGAGTTTGTCCTGAAAAAGCTGGAAATTACGGCGTTTTTTGACGCCGTCATCGACGGCAGGAAAATTGTAAACGGCAAGCCCAACCCGGAGGTGTTCCTCAAAGGAGCGGAGGCTCTGGGACTCCCACCTGAGCAGTGCCTGGTTTTCGAGGACTCAGCCGCAGGTATCGAGGCCGCCCACCGGGGCGGAATGAAAGCCATCGGCATCGGAACGGCCCGGCTGCTCCCGTCGGCAGAGCTGACCATCCCAGGCTTCTCCGGCGTAATGCCGGACGCGCTTCTGGCGCAGTTGCTATAACACTTTTATCAGATTGATACCGTGTATCGGGGAACCTCTGAACAGTTTTGTTTCGGCTGGACAGCGAGTCTTTAGTCCCTGCTGTGCAGCTCAAAAAATGGGAAAAATATCCGCATTTTCATACTGACTTTCATTCGTGAGGATGGAAATTTTAATATGAAGATCATAAAGCGACGGGTATCCATGATTTTTCATTCCGAAAATTACGGATGCCAGATTGGAACAGGAGCATGCCGAAACCTATGCCCAGTTCAAATCCATCCGGGAGGATTCTCAGCAGCTTTGGGAAATTAAATTCTATGTGGACTCTGCCCGCAAGAATTTTGAACAGGCGCAGCAGCGCACATCCCACAAACAGGATCAGGAAATTTGATTCCTTCCTTCTGTCAGAAAGGGGATAAAAGCATAATTTCAACGGGCAGCATCTGTAATCACTTATGGATGCTGCCCATCTTTTCTTTTTTCTGTGTTGTAAAACATCACCGTTGATAGAGAAGCGTCGCTCGCTGTTTGAACAGCTCCGCGCTGCGATAGTCCAGACTCAGCGCATTTTTGCCGTCTGCGCGGTAGGCATAGACCGTTTCAGCCTTGTTCCAAACGGCTTGCAGCAGGGCGTGATAGTCGATGTTTTCCAGAAACTCGTCGATCTCCGTTTCCGTGTAGCCGACCTCCGTACCCTTGCGGAACAGCGCGGTCAGCGCTTTTTCCAGCTCTGTTACTCTGCTCATGGTAATTCCTCCAATCATTTTAGTGACGCCGCTTTTTCCGGTCAGGGAGGATATGCCCCTCAATGACGGCGGCGTGTTTGCGGATTTTGATTTCTCCGCGCCTCTCGGATGCCTGCGCCTTGGCATATCCCACGTCGGAGAGGAACAACCTCAGCCGTTCGCCCTTTTCACCCACAGGAGATTTCCATGACAGGACATCAAAAATAATCATGTGGCGGGTTTCGTCCATAAAGCGCTCCAGCGCAAGGATGCTGTGCCCGCCGACAAAATCATCAGCGTTCATATTCGGCACCTCGCGCTCTGATCTGAAAGGCGGCAAGCCCATAGCGGGCGATCAGAGTGGCGTTGACGATCAGGCGCAGCGCCTCCGGGTCGATCACCTCCGGTTCTGCTAAGTCCGCCATCGTGACCGCCTCCGTCTTGTCGCAGAGGTCGCGCGCCGCCATGAACAGCGCGTAGTTGTGCGGCGAGGTGTTTTTCAGCACCGCATAGCCGAACTCGATCCCGTCCTTGCAGAAGCAATTTGCCGTGCGGCGGTAAATATCGTCGTTGGAGGTCAGCAGGTACATGGCCGCATAGTAGGCGTTGGTGTCTCTGCGGCGGCGGTAGCCCTGCACGGCGCATTGATACTGCATCCTGCGCTCATGCTGCTCGTTGCTCCAAAGGCTTCCGGGATAATGCTTAATAAGCAGGTTCAGGCGCTGGAACAGGCGGCGTTCATGGGGAAATGTCTCTAAGACTGCCTCGCGGTAGCCGACCACACCGGCCTCGATGCGCTCGGCCAGCCATGGGCAGCGCAGAGCGGTACAGCCCTGCTTTTTCACATACTCGGTGCAAAGCTGGCAGCTCACATCCTTGGGGGTATATTTGAATGTGTTGATATACATGGCGTCCTCCTTTTGGCATGAAAATAGCGGACAAACAAACTGCTTGTCCGCTCAACGGCTCTGGTCGCGCTGGCGCTTTTTCTGCCATGCGTCCAGTAATTTGAAGATGGTGTTCTCAATCTGGAACGGGGTATAGGAACGCGGGAAGTATTTGCGGAGCTTTTCACCGGAAAGGGTAATGTCGTTTTTCTCCGGTTTCTTCTGCTCCATCATAATGGAGAGCATGGTGTCCTCGTTCAGCTCGCCGCTCTGACTGAGCTTTTTCATCCGCTGTGCCTGCGAGAGCGAGGGAGTGGCTTGTTCGCTGTCGATGGTTTCCAGAAGCAGCCCCTGCTCCTTGGGTGTCAGCGCCGCAAGCTGATAGGCGGGACTGAGGGCGATTTTCTTCTCGTCCACCATCTGCTGAAGCTCCGGGACTAACTGCGTCAAGGCGATGTAGTTGCGGATGGTATCTCCGCTCACACCGGCATCCTGACCAACTTCATCATCGCTGCGGAACTTCGCCGAAATTTTCGGCGAAGTCAGATCCGTCCGTGCGCCCTGCCGCTTGATGGCCTCCATCTTCATCTTGTAGGCTTTGGCGCGTTCAGAGGGCAGGATATTCTCTCGCTGGAGGTTGCTGTCCACCATGATAATGGTGGCAGCGTCCCGGTCAATGTCGCGGACAATGACGGGCATGGTGGCCAGCCCCACCAGCTCACAGGCGTGTTTGCGGCGGTGGCCTGCAATCAGTTCATAGTCGCCGTCCTCCCGTGGCCGTGCCAGCGCGGGGACGAGGACGCCGTACTCCTTGACGCTTTCGGCGGTTTCCTGCATGGACGCATCCTCCCGCACCTGAAAGGGATGATCCGGGAATGGATGCAGCTCGGAGAGCGGAATCTGAACGACTACTTCCTGCTGCGGTTTCGGCTTTTTGGATGGCACGGGCTTTTTGCCCGGTTCTTTCTGCGCTGCTTTTTCAGGCATTGTGTTCCTCCTGTCGGCATCTGATTTTGGGTACAAAAAAAGGACATTTCTTCTTTTCAGAGGAAATGTCCTGATTTCTTGGACGGACTGACAGCCCGCCCAAACAGTATTTAGTTTTTGTCGTTACTATAACACCCCCTACGATATAACTACTTCGCGGCTCGATTTTTCGGTTTGGAAAAGGATGAAAAACCTTGCCAGATAACCGAAAACCCTTGATGTACGGGGCTTTTCCGGTTTGTCGTAATTATACCGTAAGGGCATACTTACGCCACACTTTCCCTGCAAAGCCATGTTGACCCCAAGACGCTTTCCGAAGCATTGGGGCACGCAACCGTCGCTTTCACGTTAGACGTGTACGGTCATAGCAATGCCGACATGCGTCAGCAAGCCGCAGACCAGTTGGAACAGCTCATCTGCCAGTATTAAAAAACAGCTGTCAAGAGGCGAGGCTGTTCTCCCCTCCCGACAGCTGTCTAAAACGCAACAATGGTACGTTTGATGGTACTTATGGGCAAAAAGAAAGCCGAAACCCTTGCATCTTCAAGGATTTCGGCTCGTGGAGCATAGCGGATTCGAACCGCTGACCCCAACACTGCCAGTGTTGTGCGCTACCAGCTGCGCTAATGCCCCGCAACACAAAATAGTATAGCACGGTGTGGATGGGTTGTCAAGGGGGAAATGAAATTTTTTCACGAAATGGACGCAGAATGATGCTTTCACGGCGCAAGCCGATGCGCTGAATGGTTGCGCGCGGTATAAAATTGTGCTATGATGGAAGCGAAATTCACAGGAGGAATGATGAACGCATGAAAATCAGCAAGAAAGACGCGCTAATGTGGTTTCGTTTCTTCGCGGAACTGCCGGAAGATGAGCCGCTGATGCCGCATCAGCAGGAGTTGGCGTGGGCCGTCATCAGCCAGATTGAAGCCGCGGTGGACGCGCGCCACAAGGAACTGATGGCGCAGATTCCCGATTTGCACACGCTCGGCGGGCGGACGTACTTCGTCGGCGACCCAGCGAAATTTTCCAAGGGATGCACGTCCTGCCTGACCGGCACGGGGCTGAGCGCCATCCGCCGGACGAACAAGTGCAACATCCGCTGCCCGTTCTGCTACAATTACGGCGAGTTGGATTGCCAAGAGACCATCGGCGAAGGGTTGTGGGAAATCGGCGGGACGTACTTCCGCGTGGAGGATATCGACCTGCTGCTCAGCACGTCGAACCGACCGACCGGCGTCAGCTACGTCTATCTGGAGCCGTTCATGGAAATCGAACTGTATCCCGATATCATCCGCAAGTTCCGCGCCGCCGGGATTCATCAGCACATGTACACCAACGGCACGCTCTGCACGGAGGAAAATCTGCGTGCGCTGGGTGAGGCCGGGCTGGACGAACTGCGCTTCAACCTCGGCGCAACGTCTTGCGCCGACAACGTCATCCAGAGCATCGCCACGGCGAAGAAGTATATCCCCACCGTCGCGGTTGAAACGCCCATGACGCCCGATTTTTACGAGCATTTCCAGCAGAAAAAGGATGCAATTCTGGCCACTGGTCTTGATTTTATCAACTGCGCCGAGCTGCACCTGAACCCCAACAATCTGCCGAACTACATCGGCACGCCCATGTACATGACGCGCCGCGGCTATGTATCGCCGATTTGGAGCCGGGAGATAACGTTCCGGCTGATGCGCCAATGCGCCGTGGAGCATTGGGGGATCGTCGTGCATGACTGCTCGAACCACACCAAATTCGCGCGTGATTTGAACCTGCGGGCGAAGGAAGGCGGCTGGTTCGGCGCAAGCAGCTACCACAGTGAGTTTGACCAGATTCCATTCGAGGCTTTTTTGCCGACACTGGAGGATTCAGATTTCCGGTTTCTGGAGGAAGAGCCCTTGCCCAAGGGCTATCGGCCGGGGGATATTGTCCTGTAAGGCGTGCGCTCAAGTCGACGGACAAAATCCATTCTATATGATAATGCGCTAAATCCGCCTGTGCAGCAGGCTTCCCGGAGTTTTCTACCGAAAACAGCGAAAAATTTCCGTCAAACGCAAAAAAGTGCTTGACAAACGCCCTTGCTGATGATATAATTTGTATCTGTCAGCAAGGGTGTTTCCTTCGCTGGCAGTCTGGAAGGAAAGAATCAGGCTTCTGATTTTGCGGCTCTGCGCCTGTAGCTCAGTTGGATAGAGCAACGGCCTTCTAAGCCGTGGGTCGGGGGTTCGAGACCCTCCAGGCGCGCATATGGAGGATATAGTTCAGTTGGTAGAGCGCCAGATTGTGGCTCTGGATGTCGTGGGTTCGAGTCCCACTATTCTCCCTTTCTTCCCTACTCAAGGTTGCTGCGGATGCGGCGAAAGCCTGCTGCGATGGGGTGTAGCCAAGTGGTAAGGCACGGGACTTTGACTCCCGCATTCGCAGGTTCGAGCCCTGCCACCCCAGCTTTTTGACCCATTAGCTCAGTTGGCAGAGCACTTGACTTTTAATCAAGGTGTCTGGAGTTCGAATCTCCAATGGGTCATTCCCATCTGCCTTCTGATTTCGCCTCTCGTGCGGGCGTGGCGGAATGGCAGACGCGCCAGACTTAGGATCTGGTGCCTATGGCGTAAGAGTTCGAGTCTCTTCGCCCGCACAAATTTCCTTCGCACCATGCAGTCGCGTGGTTATGCGGTAGTAGCTCAGTTGGTAGAGCGCCACCTTGCCAAGGTGGAGGTCGCGAGTCCGAGCCTCGTCTACCGCTCCACATGCGGGTGTAGCTCAATGGTAGAGCTCCAGCCTTCCAAGCTGGTCACGTGGGTTCGATTCCCATCACCCGCTCCAGCACAGAGGGTGCTCTTCATGAGTTCACCTCAAGAAACCGTCCGAAGGGGCGGTTTTTTTGTTTTATCTGCCTTGCCTGCTTACTTGGAAGCATCGCCATAGCCAGTGTGCATAGCACATTATACGGATGATATTTCTATCACAGAGGGTTTCGCTTCTGCGGAGACGACCCAAGGGCTTTCCGTTCGCCCTTGGGGAATCCTCGGTGCTTTTCGTTCTCCCAAGCACCTGCCCAATTGCAGCTTGATTTCCTCTGAAGCAGCAAAAAGCCCCGTCGGCACTCCGATTGCTCGGAAACACCGATGGGGTTTTTCGTGTGCTATTGCACCGCTGATTGATTGCTCCCGGAGGAGCCGTCAATTAATAGCGGGAAGCGCGCTGAGCGTCGAAGCACTCACGGCAGAGCACGGGACGGTCGCCACGGGGCTGGAAGGGCACCTGGGTGGCCTTGCCGCAGTTCGCGCACACCACGTCATACATCTGACGGGGAGCGGAAGAACCGTTGCCGTTCTGGGCGCGACGAGCCGCGCGGCACTTCGGGCAGCGAGAGGGCTTGTTCATGAAGCCCTTCTCGGCGAAGAAAGCCTGCTCGGACGCGGAGAACACGAATTCCTGGCCGCAGTCGCGGCAGACAAGCGTTTCATCTTCGTACATGGTTGGGAAACCTCCTTCAAATTGTCACCCATACCGTTGCCTTGAGGTCATCTGCTTCCATGGTTTTGCTCCAGTTTCCCGGCGCAGGTCATGTGACAACCAAAGGGAGATTAGAACCTTGGATTCCTGGTTGGGCTGCAGGGAATATTATAACACGGTTTGCGGAAAATGTACAGACCTTCTGGAAAATTATTTTCGTCCCGTTTTTAAGGGGAATCATGGTCGAAAAAAGATTCTTGTAGTGTCCATCTTTTCGCATAATCCGCACCAAAAGAATCATAATATTGCTTATCGTCTCTTCTTCGATTTTCTTTCATCCATTATAATAGATAAAACCCGAACAATTGGGGCAATAAGAAAGAAGGAATATGAACATGACCGTAAATTATCAGGATTTGGGACTTCGAGTGCGCGATGCCCGCAAAGCGAAGCATCTAACGCAGGAGCAGCTGGCGGAGAAGGTCGGCATTTCCTCGTCTTTCATGGGGCACATCGAGCGCGGCACGCGCATTGCCAGCATTGATACGCTGGTTTCCGTCTGCAACGTGCTGTCAGTGTCGCCATGTCTGCTGCTGGGCGCGAGCCTGTCCGAGAACGCGGTGGATTTTCCCTATACCAACGATAACCGCGAGCGTTCGTTCATGCTGGACTTCGTAAGTTTGGCGCAGCGCACGGTCCGCCGCTGGGATGAGACGGAAAGCGCGCCGGAGGAAGCGCCGAAAACGGAAGAATAATCGCTGAAATCAAAAAGGATGTCAGGATGATTTCGCTCCTTGACATCCTTTTGTTATGCCGTCTTGTTTTCCGTCAGGTTCCGCAGCAGGCCCTCGCAGCCGCGCAGAATATCGCGGTATGCCCGGTCAAAGTCATCCGTATACCACGGATCTTCAATGTCGCCCTGCCGCTCGGCAAAGTCCAGCAGCAGATGCAGCTTCGCCTGCTGCTCCTTCGGACACAGAGCACGCAGCTTCTTCAAGTGCCCCCACTCCATGCCGATAATCAGATCCGCCGTTTCAAAATCCTCCGGCGTAATCTGCCGCGCACGATGCTCCGTGCAGGGCACCCCGTGCTTGACCAGAATTCGGCGCGCAGGCGGATAGATCCCGTTGCCAATCTCCTCGTTGCTCAGTGCGGCGGAATCCACTTCAAACTCGCCAGACACATGCCGCTGCTGTGCCAAGTACCGGAACACCATTGCTGCCATAGGGCTGCGGCAAATATTGCCGTGACACACAAATAAGATTTTCACCCGCATTCGCCTCCCTGCTATCAGTATAGCACACTTGTGCAGGAAATTCAACTATTATTTCCCAGTTTTCGCTTGTGATTCTGTGAATTGTTTGTAAAATTCGCAGAGCAATCACCACACAGGCGGTGTCCAGAGGGTGATTTCGCCTGCCGCAAGCGTTTTCGGCACGTCAATCAGCCGCTGATTGCTGCTGCCGCGGTAGAGCAGCGACAGCGACTTCTGCTCCTGCACGAAGCGTCCGTCCACCAGCACGTCGATGCCGTGCAGCAACGCCATGCGCGCCGGGTTGTTCTCCTTCAGCAGCGCATCGAGCGTGAAGCCCGTGTAGCACCAAACGTTAAGGTGCTTTGCGTGCGCCGCGTCCGCAATCGTGCGGCAGGCTTCGGGCTGGCACATGGGTTCGCCGCCGGAGAGCGTCACGCCGTCCAGCAGCGGATTCTCGCCGATTTTTCGGATGATGCCGTCGGTGTCCATCAGCGTGCCGCCGGCGAAGTCATGCGACGCGGGATTATGGCAGCCGAGGCAGTGGTGCGGACATCCCTGCACGAACACGGTATAGCGGACGCCCGGCCCATCGACGATGCTGTCGTCTGCCAAACCAAAGATGCGGATTTCCATGGTAATTGACCCTCTTTCGCGGTGGATGAATGAATGACGGAAACGCCCTCCCCCGAAGGAGAAGGCGTTTTATGGGGAGGGACGCTGGGGCGTTGCCCCAGACCCTACCAGAGGCGCTGCCTCTGGACTCCGCAAGGGGCATTGCCCCTTGACCCTTTTTTCGGCGCCCGGCTTGGTCGCTTCTCCCCTACTCCGCTTTTATGCGGCTTTTAGGCGCGCGCCATCGCCCCATCCAAAATCTCCAGCCCCTGTTCCTCCTGGAACTGATTCGTATACAGCTGATAATAATACCCCTGTTTCGCAATCAGCTGCTGATGCGTCCCATCTTCCGTAATCTTGCCATTCTGAATCACCAGAATCCGATCCGCCGAGCGAATCGTAGAGAGTCGATGCGCAATGATGAAGCTCGTCCGCCCCGCCAGCACCTTCTGAATCGCGTGCTGAATCAGCTGTTCCGTCTCCGTATCAACCGAGGACGTGGCCTCGTCCAGCACGAAAATAGACGGGTTCGTCAGAATCGCGCGGGCAAAGGAAATCAGCTGCTTCTGCCCGGTGGAGAGGCGGTTGCCGCCCTCGCCAACGTCCGCCTGATAACCATCCTTCATGTTGCGGATGAAGGGTTCCGCGCCGACCATGCGGGCAGCTTCCGCCACTTCCTCGTCGGTGGCATCGGGGCGGCCGTAGCGGATATTATCCGCGACCGTGCCGGAGAAAAGGTGCGGCGACTGCAGGACGTAGCCGAGGTTGGACTGAAGCCACAGCTGACTGCGTGTGCGGTAATCCGCGCCGTCGATGAGGATTTTGCCCTCCGTCGGCTCATAGAAGCGGCAGACGAGGTTGACGATGGTGGACTTGCCGCTGCCGGTTTCGCCGACAAGGGCAATAGTCTGCCCGTGCTGGATGTGCAGGTTGAAGTGCTCCAGCACCTTTTCGCCCTCTTTGTAGCGGAAGGTGACGTCCTCGAAATCAATGTCGCCGATGAGCTTGGGCCAGTTTTCGGTCTTGGGGTGGAAATTGTCGCCGTATTGCGCCACCACTTCGGGAGAATCCACAATATCGGGTTCCGTTTCCAGCAGGCTGATGACGCGCTCCGCCGCCGCCTGTGCGGATTGCAGTTCCGCGAAGATGCGGGCAATATCGCGCACGGGCTGGAAGAAGCTGACGGTGTAGTTGATGAACATGGTCAGCGTGCCGACGGTCATGGCGACGCCGAAAACGTGCGTACCGCCGATGACGCTGTTGCCGCCCTGCCAGAGCGCATACGCCGTCGCCAAAGACCCCAGCGACACGACGATGGGCAGAAAGAGGTTCGACAGCGTCGCCGCGCGGATGGACGCGGAACGCATGGAGGCAGAAACCGTCTCGAATTCCTGGATGTTCAGTTCTTCGCGCACAAGGGTTTTCGTCGTCTTTGCGCCGTTGATGCCCTCATTGAAGCCCGCGGTAATCTGGCTGTTGTTCTTGCGCACCTGACGATACGCCGCGAGAATCGCCTTCTGGAACTTCCAGCTGATGACGGCCAGCGGCGGCAGCACCAGCATGACAATCAGCCCCAGCCGCCAGTTGATGGTCAGCATCCGCACGGCGCAGGCAACCAGATACACTGCGCCCCAGCACAAGTCCACCAGCGACCAGCCGATGGTGTCCGCAAGGCGCTGCGTGTCGTTGGTCAGGCGGGACATGAGGTATCCTACGGGCATCCGGTCGTAGTAGGAGAAGGGCAGTTCCTGCAGTTTCTGGAAACCGAGCTTGCGAATCAGGTAGCACGTTCCGGTTTCGACAATGCCGCACTGCCGCAGAAAGCCGAAAATCGTCGCCACTTGCACCGCCGTCAGCAGCGCATACGCTACGACGAACCCAACCAGCCCGGCCGTGCTGTGGTTAGCAATGAACACGTCAATCGCGTAGGCATTCATGTTCGGCATAATCACGTCGATGATTGCAGAAACCGCCATGAAAAGCACAACCGCAATCAGGTTCTTGTGGTACGGCTTTGCAACCTTGATGAGCTTGCGCCAGAGGGAGAGATCAAATCGTTTGGTATAATCCTGTTCCTGAAAGGACTGCATATCAGTTCACCCCTTCTGCCGCCTTGGCCTGCGTCAGTTCTTCCTCCAAGGCGTTCTGGATGCTGTTGATGCGCTGGTACAGGCCCGGCTGGCTGCACAACTCAGCGTGCGTGCCCTGCTGCGTAATCTGCCCGTTTTCCAGCACGAGGATGAGGTCAGCCTGCGAGAGCGTCGTCACGCGGTGGCTGATGATGAGGGTGGTCACGTCCTTCTGCTCGTGTCGGAGGGCAGCGCGAATCTGCGCGTCCGTCTCGGTATCCACGGCGGAAAGGGAGTCGTCGAAGATGAGGATGTTGTTGTCCTTGAGCAGCGTGCGCGCAATGGCGATTCGCTGCTTCTGTCCGCCGGAGAGCGTCACGCCGCGTTCGCCCACGACCGTCTCCCAGCCCTTATCCGCCTTGGCGATGAAGCCGGATGCGCTGGCGATATCCGCCGCGTGCTCAATGCGTTCCGCCTCCTGTTCCGGCGCGGTGATGCCCACGTTTTCCCGGATGGACTTGGAGTACAGGAACGGCTCCTGCAGAATCAGGCCGACGTGTGCGCGCAGATATTTGCGGTCAATCTGCTGAATATCCACGCCGCCGATGGTGATTTTGCCGCTCGTGGGCGTATACAGCCGCTGCAGCAGGTACATCATGGTGGATTTGCCGCTGCCCGTGCCGCCCAGCACTGCCGCCGTCTTGCCCGCGGGGATGGTGAAGGACACGTCGCGCAGCACCGGCACGTTATCATCCGGATAAGCGAAGGACACATGGTCAAACACAATGTCGCCGTGCAGGTCGGGCTTCAGGGCGTTCGGCTCATCCGGCTCGGCTTCCTCGTGCAGAATCGCCTGCACGCGCTTCATCGAGACCATTGCTTTGCCCGCGTCGGACAGGGTGCGTCCCAGCTGGCGAATCGGGAAGAGCAGCATCCCCAGCGTGGAGGTGAAAACAATCAGCGTACCGACGGTAATCCAGCCGTTACAGGCGTAGATGATGCAGACCACCAGCGTCAGCAGCGTCTGCGTCATGCTGATGGCATCGCCGCCGCCCCAGTAGATGGCAAGCAGTTCATTCAGGCGGAGGTTCTTTTTGCGCAAATCGTTGTTCACGCGGTCAAACTTCTCCACCTCGCGCTCCTGCTGTCCGAAGGCACGCACGACGCGGACGCCGGAGAGGTTCTCCTGCAAAACGGCGTTCAGCACACCGTCCGCTTCGTCCGCCACCTCAAAGGACTTATGCACCATTTTGAAGAACCACGTCGCGAAGCAGAACAAAGGCGGCACAAGAATCAGGCTGTAGAGCGTAATCGGCACGGAGCGCGGCAGCAGGATGCTCATGGCGATAACGACCATCAGCACCGTGTTGACGACTTCCATCACCTGAACCGCCAGAAAGCGGCGAATCGTATCCACGTCAGATGTGCAGCGCTGAATCAGCTCGCCCGCCTGCGCCTTAACGTGGTACGCAAACGGCAGGTGCTGCAAGTGGCGATAGAGGTCATTGCGCAGTTTGCGGGCGATATTTTCACTCGCAATCGCGGAAGAACGACCTTTTATGAACGTAAACACGCCGTTGACGACATTCATCAGGATGAGCGCCAGCGCGGGAATCCACAGATTTTGGCGGAGGAAATCGCGTCCGCCGAGGTCGTTAATCGGGTTCATGAGGAAATCCGGCATTGTGAATGGCTCGCTGCCCAGTATGCTGTCCACGATTTCGGAGAGCAGCAGCGGCGTTAAAAAGCCGATGATGACCATCATGATGGTCGCAATGAGTGCCCAGAGGAAATGCGTCCAGTTCTGCCCGATGAGGGAGAGCATTGCGCCGAACGGGGTCTGTTTCTTCTTTGGTTTCGTTGTGGTGCGCTGCGTAGGAAATCACTCCTTTCAAGAGAGACAAAGTGGTTGATGACTCATAACTGCCCATTGTATGCTTTTTTCGAAAAGGGTACGAAAAAAGCACCATCCGTCTGAATGCAAACGGCTGGTGCTGCACACAAAACGCATGGTAACAGGAAAAGAGCGTGGAATTTTCCTATTACGGGCGCGTATGGGCAGAAAGAGCCGTCGCAGTCAGTCCATTGGCACGGGATACAAGGGTTAAAATCATCATGGTCATTGCGAGGGCCTCCTTTCTGCATAATTTTGATTTTGTTGTGCTTCTCGCAAGCACGCAAGAAACAGTGTAGTCGAAAGTCAAGGTTTTGTCAAGGGGCAAATGGCGGTTTTTTCAAATATTCATCCCATCTTGCGCAGGATTCCCGTTTTCCCAGTCCCAAACCGCCTTTTCAATCAAGTCGGCAGCATTGGCGCAGCCGTGTTCATTGCGCAGGGCCTCCCCGATGCACGCCGCGTTGCGCGTGTATTCCGGGTTGCTGATGAGTGCGCGCAGCCCCTCCGCCAGATTCTCTGCCGTCAGCTTATCGCGCGGAATCGCTTTCGGCCCGCACCCGGCAGCGTACACCCGCTCCGCCCAGAACGGCTGATCGCCCCCAAACGGCACGACGAGCGTCGGCAGCGCATGGCGCAGGCTGGTTGCGGTCGTCCCCGCGCCGCCGTGATGCACTGCCCCTGCCATATGCGGGAACAGCCAGTCATGCGGCACACTTTTCACATAGAAGATGTTCGCATCTTTTGTCTTTGCTTCCTGCTGACCCCAGCCCAGTGCCACCACCGCCCGCACGCCGGACAATTTCACCGCCTGCCGGATGATTTCCGCCAGTTCACCCATGTCGCCCGACACCATCGACCCAAAGCCGATGTACACCGGCTCGTCGCCTGCGCGCAGGAACTCCGCCAGCGCCGGGTCAGGCGTGTAGTCCACCGGGCGCTCATCCCACCAGAAACCAGACATGTGGATGTTGTCCGCCCAATCCTCCGGGCGCGGCACAAGCGTCGGGCTCATGGCGTAAATCACGGGCACTTGCTTGCCCTTCACGTCATAATCCGGACGCAAGCGAACGCGGCGCTTCGCCATGTCGTTCTCCTTGCGCCAATCCGAGAGGTAGCGGTGCTCCAGCGCCGAAATCAGCAGATACCCGATGCGGTAGCTCAGCACATTCCACCACTTGCCGAGCTTGCGGAACGGCGCGGATGAAATTGGCATATCCTTGCACGGATCCATCGGGAAATACTGCGTCTGGATGCACGGAATATCGTACTTTTCCGCAATCGAATAGAACATCGTCCCGAAGAACGTGCAGACGATGGCTTCCGCGCCCTCCGCGCAGTGCAGCAAATCATCCAGCAGCATCGGCGCAATATCGCGGATGCCCTTCTCAAACTCCTTCAAGTACCGCACGCCCACCGCGTCCGGCTGGAGCAGCCGCCCCATCATATCCACCACGTCGCCGGAAATGGAATAGAAGGACATTCCCGCTTCCTCAATCATGCCCTGAAACGGCGCAAACGCCGCAATCGTCACCTCATGCCCCCGCTCGTGAAGCTCCCGTCCAAGCAGCATATACGGCCGCACGTCGCCCGTCGAGCCGAGCGTTATCATTGTGATTTTCATCATTACCTCCTGTTTTGCAGGCATTACTCATATATCTGAATAAATTGCTTTTCCCGCAGAGAATTTCGCGTCTGCGGACGCGACAAGGGGGCTTTGCGGTCGCCCCCTTGACCCCTTCGCTCGCCCTCCGGAAGTTACAGTATGGTTATGTTTGTTTTAGTGTACAAAAGGTACACTAACTAAAAACTTCCGATAAAATTCAAGTATGGGAGTGTGCACTCCGAAGGTTTCCAAAGGGCGATCGGAAAGCCCTTTGGTCGCCTCCGCAGAGGCGAAACCCCTGCAACAATAAAAATCAAGTATGCAGAAGAAACCAAAAGCGCCATCAAGCGCGCTTGCTTCCCGTCGCACACGGGTCATACCACCCCGCAGGAACTTTCACCCGGAAGCCCTCGAATGCACTTTCCGCATCCGCCTTCACCACGCAGTGCGGCGTATACACATGCCGCATCCCCTCCTGCATCCGTGCCATGCACCACTGCGCCAAGTCAACTGCCAACGATTCACCCTCCGCCAGCGGCACAAATGCATTCCGCCGCACCAAAAAGCACATCGGCGAAACCGCCGTGACATTGTAGCTGGTTCGGTTCATGCCGTGCCATCCACCCGCTGAGACTGGCAAGCCGCGATTCCGCGACCGCACTGTGCCGTCCGGCAGAATGTCGTATCCGGCATGAAGCACCCGATTGCGTGCATCCGCCACCAGCGGCATCACCGCGCACACATCCGGGCGCTGGGCGTACATCATCATCTCCCGCAGACCGTCCGCATCAGGTGCCGCCGTGTCCCCCCACAGGAACAGCAGCATGTCCGCCGACGCATCCGCCGCCAAGCGGTTCACATCCGCAGCGGACGCATCCCGCGCAAGCCGCAATGCCGCGACGGTAAAATCCCCCACGTCATACCGCAGCCGCAGCACACCGTCCTCCACCCGGCACGTTCCCGGAAACCCGGTGCGTCGCATACTCTCTTCCACCGCCCGCGCCGCCGCGTCCAGGCAAACCGCCAATTTCGTGTGGCTCATTGACCCCCGCAGCGTCCGCCAGTGGTACAGCACGCGCGGAATGTGGATGACGCCGTCCGCCCGCTCGCACGCGCGGAGCAGCAAATCGTGATCCTGCGACCCATCGAACGCCGGTCGTAATCCGCCGATGGCATCCAGCAGCGTCCGCCGAATCACCGACAAATGGCAGATATAGTTGCCGGAGCGCAGGTTGTCCGGGCAGAAATCCGGCTTGCGGTGCGCATCAACATGAATCGCGCCGTGGGCGGTCAGCTTATCCTCATCGGTGTAGAGCACGTCGGGGTGGTGCGCGTCGATGGCTTCCGCAATCCGCCAGAGCGCATCCGGCGCAAGCACATCGTCGTGGTCGCACAGGGCGATATACTCCCCTGACGCCATTTTAATCGCGCGGTTCGTGTTGCCGGATATGCCCGCGTTTTCCACCCCGTACGCGACGTGGAATCGGCTGTCCCGCGCGGCAATTGCCTCCAGCGCCTTTCGCGTCTCGGCGGACGTGCTGCCGCCATCGTACAGGCAGACCTCCCACACGCCGTGCGTCTGGGCAAGCAGCGAATCCGCCAGCGCGCGGAGGAATTTCGGGCGCGTGTTGAACACGGGGACGACGACGCTGATGCGCACGTTCGGGAAGGGGTGCGCGCGCTGTGCCGCCAGTTCGCGCTTGGATGCTTTCTCCCGCCGGAATCGCCACTCATCCCGCAGCAGCACCCGTGCCGCCAGCATTTCGCCCGCGCGGTGCAGCGTGTACCCCGCGCCATGCATCCGCACATACGCCCGAACCCGTTCCGCCCACTGCACGCGCGTCCCTCCCGCCGACTTTCCTGCCCTCATCATACCATGCGCCGCGGGTTTTGTAAAGCACCGGGCGATTTTCTGCCAATTCGGCACATTTTTCGCAAAACCGCTTGACAAACGCCCGAAAAAGTGCTAAACTAAATCTCGTTCCGGCAATCCCGGACGAACCGCATAGGGGCATGGTGTAATGGTAACACGTGGGTCTCCAAAACCTTTGTTGAGGGTTCGAGTCCTTCTGCCCCTGCCAACTAAGTCCTCATGTTTTGATACAAAGCATGAGGACTTCTTTTTGCATTTATAGACTGATAAACCGTCAGAATATAGGCCACAGCTACCAAATATGGGCTATATGCGCAGGAAGCGGACTGCTCTGCGTCATTTTATAAGATGGCGACTTCCACTCTCTGGCCCTTTTTAGTCTACTCCCGCCCAATTTTCGGGGTCGAAATCAGAGATTTATCAAGAAATGCACCCTACTTTGGACGATAGCAGGGTATCGTCCACAATGCAAGGTTTCGTCCAAAATATCGTGAAATAGCTTGGCTGGAAATCACCGGCGGAAGTCTTTTATGGTGCGGTGCTGCACTTGACTTGACAATTCAAGACCAAATACAGGCGCGTCCCGACGGACGCGCCTGTAAAGCTTGATTAAGCGTTGACTTCCATATGTTTTATATGTTCACATGGCGGAGCTCGTCTCGCGCCTTCCGTAATTGCATAGATCCGTCAATGCTCAAGTTTGCTCGTTTCTGGCTTCAAACGCCTGATCGATGTTCAGGATGCCAACGTCAACAAGCATTCTGGCAAATTCAGGCCCGTCAATCAGCCGAACGCCCTTTCTCTGCGCTAGCGCGACTGCTCCTTCAGAAAACCCTGTACCCGAGGAAATCACCCACGGGATAGCGGTATAACCATCCATACACCGTCCGTGCTGTTCGTAGTATTTTGAAATCTGCTCAACTCCCCAGTCCGAGGTTTCTCCATCGTGCATCTTCACCTGTATATAGAACGTGGTCATCAGCGCGTCAAACTCTGCGATAACGTCCGCATCTGCTTCATCCAGTTTATCGGCGGAATTCTTCGGGGGGATGAATACCCGTGAAGCTCCGATTTTCTGAAAATACCACTTCACAAGACGCTCAAACTTCTCCGGCGAGCTATGCCGCATTATCGCGTCTAAAAGCACCTCAGTGAGTTTGTTGACTGATTCCGCATAGAGCTTGACGGGTCTCTTTTTTTCGCCGGCTTCGATTGCGTTATCAATGCTTTCACGCAAATCGCTGATTTCCGCGTTTGTCTGCCTGATCTTCATTCGCGCGGTCAGTGCGCTGTCCGCGTAATCATAGCGCGACAGGTCTTCCTTTGTGATCCGCTCAACCCGAACGATCAGTCCAAGGTCGACAGGTTCTACGCTTTCCTTTTCCCTGTGCAGCAGCCCGTCGCTCCCCAGAAGAATGCGTTCTCCGACAGTCGATTCAAAATCTGCAAGACCCGCCGACAATTCTGAAATGGACTTTGCCGGCTCGACGACCCTGTAAACGGAGAATTTCCCATCGAACAGCGGAACCACCACCCGGTCGCCCTTCTGAAACCGACAGAAGCGCCACAGGCTCCAGCGGGAACGATCCTTCGGATAATCGTACTTTTTCAGCAGGCTGTTAAAATCCTCCATATCCGATCCGTCAGTCGACACGTTCTGGATGCCGCTGTTCGCGACGCGCGCCCAGCCGATGGAAAGATAGCCCTCGTCCAGCAGCCTGCGTGAAACGTCCCATTCGTAGGAAATTCGGTGCAGCCAGTCTTTAGCCATGATCAAGCCCTCCTTCTGTTTCTCGTACTATATCCTTCTGGCAAATTCGTCGTACATTTTCAGCCAGTAATGCAGAGAGTTTTCATCCGTTCGCACCGTTGCCTCAACGGTATCCGCCGTTTCATGGGCGAACGTTACGTCCATTCCAAACCAGTCCAGCGTTTCATTGATGATGGTCTTTTGGATTTGCAGCTTCGCCTGTATGACGTCGCCGGAAAACATATGCGCGTGCCCGGTCAGGTACTCAGAGACACGCAGCCCGCCATCTAGCCCGCGCACCTTGCCCGGTTCCTTCGCGGGAAGGCGCGTCTCTTCGAGATTCATGATGCGGTCAATCCGAAAATGCGCTGCGTTGTCATACTTATGTACATTACCGATGAGGTAATGGCGACCGTTGGAAATCACGATACGGTACGGATTTACTTCGTATTCCTTTGGTTCGCCGTTTTTATCGAGGCGCGGATGCAGGCGCTTGTCCACCGCGTAATCGCCATACTGAAACTTTACGCGCCTGCGTGCCGCAATCGCCTCGTGCAAAACGTCAAGGCTGTACATAAACTGCGGATTGGCGGGCCGGTTCAAGCTCTGTCCCGGCGCGGGTTTATACCATTTGCCGCCCAGAGCGCGAACCTTCGCCGCCATCTCCCTGCACTGGGCGTAAGGGATGTTCGGATTATATATCAGGCCGTCCATCAACAGATTCAATTCCGCCGTGCTGAATTCATGCTCGTAATACCAGCCGTCTTTATATTCCAGCGGATAGCCCGCCGACACGAGCTCCGTCAGGTTTACATGAATGCTTTTGCGCGTGACGGTTAAGCCGTAATCCGCTTCAATGCGCGCGGCAATATCCGCCTGGCGCATGCGATGCTCTGCATCCGTGTATGTGCGAAGCGTTTCCAGTATTGCCAGCATCAGCATTTTCTTGGGCGCCGCCGTCATGTTCTCACCTTCTGTCCGAATTATAGCATGCGGTAAACGCGGAGTCAACCTACCGATGGGCAGTTTTTTACCCATTCGATATGGTATATTATATATGCGGCGATGATAACAAAGGAGGAAAACAGAATGACAGCTCAGTTCAAGTGCGTTTTTTCGGCAAACAACCAGCGAATCACACAGATTGTGACGGCAAACAGCGCCATGGAAGCGAAAAAGATCATTGAATTGCAGTATCGCGGTCTTCGGCTGATTTGGTGGGAGTGCAGGAAGATTTAAGCGCTTCCTTTTTGTCAGACTGCAATATGTCCTTTCTGAGAAACAATATACAGGCGCGATGACAGGATTTCTTATGAGGTGATGCGAATGATCTATGTGATGAGCGATATTCACGGGCGGATTGACCGCTTCGAATCCATACTGCGGCAGATTGATCTTCAGGAACAGGACCATCTTTATGTGTTGGGCGATGTGATCGATCGCAACGTGGGGGGCGTCGCGCTGATGCTTCGCCTGCTGCAAATGCCTAACGCGACGCTGCTGCTGGGCAATCATGAATGGATGATGCGCGATTGCATCGTCGACGGCGGTGACGCCGAGGCATGGATCCTAAACGGCGGTATGGAAACGCTGATGGAATATTTCGATCTGTCTGCAAACCAGATGCGCTTTCTGTGGGATTATCTCAGACAACTGCCCATAGAGGCAAGGGCTCGAGTGAACGATACCGACTATCTGCTCACACATTCCATGCCGATTTCCCTGTATTCGCAGGAAAGGGACGCGAATATGACCGAAACAGAATTTGCCGTCTGGTCGCGCGTTGAAGCGAATACGCCCCTGCCCGAAGGAACGACGCTCGTGTTCGGGCATACACCGACGGTATTTTATCAGGATGTTGATCCGATGCGCGTCTGGTACGGCGACCGCCGCATCGGCATCGACTGCGGCTGCGGCGATCCGAACGGACGACTGGCGTGTCTGAGGTTGGATGATATGAAAGAATTCTATTCGGCGGATAAAACAGAAGGTGAAGCGGATAAGGTTAGATAAAACAGGAAGGACTTTCGGGTTGACACGTCAGAGTATTGCAGAAAAACGGAGCGCTGCATCAGCAGTATGACAATGATAAAGGAGACAATGCGAATGAACTTCGATATTTTACAGGTCGGCAATTCTCCCCGACAGGATATCGCCTCTGAAAAACGTGTAGAACTGCATCTGCATACGTGCTTTTCCATGAGGGATTCCTGCGCGACTCCCTCGGATCTGATTAAACAGGCGGCGCAGTGGGGACACGGAGCCATCGCCATTACCGATCACGGCGGAGTACAGGCATTTCCTGAAGCTTTTGCTGCGGCCAAGAATGTCGGCGTCAAGCTGATTCCGGGCTGCGAGGGCTATATGATCAACGACGGCGCTGAGATCGTTGAGAGAGGCGAAGACGTCAATCTCGACAGTGCGGCTTACGTCGTGCTGGATGTGGAGACCACCGGACTGAATACGCACACGGATAAGATCATCGCGATTGGCGCGGTGCGAATCAAAAACGGTGCAGAGGTCGCCGAATTCTCAGAGTTGATCGATCCCGGCCGCCGTGTGCCCGAGCACGCAGCGCAGATCACCGGCATTACATCGAGCATGGTGCGCGGCAAGCCAAAGCTGACGGACGTCATGCCTGCGTTTGCGGATTTTTGCAAAAACGCGGTCCTTGTGGCGCATTGTGCGCCCTTCGCAATCGCGTTTATCAGGCGCGCCTTTTGTGCGGCTGGTCTTCCGTTCCATTATCCGGTATTGGATACGATGGCGCTGGTGCGCAGGCAGTATCCAGCGCTTCAGAAGTATAAAGCAGCGTATAGGACGGCTTCTGTCTGCCAGCATTTGGGTATATCATTGCCCGATGAGCATAACGTCATGTGTAAGGCTCGCATCACAGGCAGGATATTGCTCAGAGCGTTGGGGGATCTGCGTTCTCAAAACCACATTTCGATGCCTTCTGAAATCAACACCTGTTATCCGACCGATGCGAGCAACCGCGCTTACCACATCACGATGCTGGCTTGCACACAAAAAGGGATGGAAAACCTGTATCGCCTGGTCAGCGAAGGGCACCTGAATTATTATAATCGTATGCCGCGCATACCCCTTGGCCTGATTCGGAAATATCGCGAGGGCCTGCTCATCGGCAGCGCGTGCAAAGACGGCGAGCTGTTCCGCGCTATACTGGAGGGCAGCGATGACGATACGCTTCAGAAAATCGCCTCCTTCTATGACTATCTGGAGATTCAGCCCATCGGCAATAATAGGTTTGTGAAGCGAAACGGTACGTCCTTAGACGACGAAGAATTGCGCAATATTAACCGCAAGATTGTGCAGATTGGCAAGACGCTGAACAAACCCGTATGCGCTACGGGAGATGCGCATTTTAAGGAACCTGGCGACGCCATATACCGTGAGATACTAAAAAAGAATGCAAATCAGCCGCCGCTGTATCTCAAAACGACCGATGAAATGCTGGATGAATTTTCATATTTGGGGGAGGAGAAGGCAAAGGAGGTCGTGATCACAAATCCAAATCGGATTGCAGATCAGGTTGGCGATGTGCGCGTATTTTGTCCGCATCCTGAGGGAAAGCGTACTTTTCTGCCCTGTTTGCCGGGGGCGGAAGAAGAGCTGCAAGGACTGGCAACAGAAAAGGCGAAGGATATATATGGTTCGGCGCTGCCAGAGCTCGTTCAGGAGCGCATGGACAGGGAATTGAGCGCAGTCATTGGCAATAATTTCTCCACGCTGTATCTGATCACCGCAAAATTGGCTGCCAGATTGCGCTCAGAGGGCAATATCGTCAGTTATCGCGGCTTGGTGGGCGCGTCCTTTGTGATGTTTCTCCTGGGCGTTACGGAGATTAATCCTCTGCCGCCGCATTATGTCTGTCCGAAATGTAAGCATTTTGAAACGAATGCGTCTGCGAAATACGGATCCGGCATGGATCTGCCGCTCAGGCAGTGCCCCAGATGCGGCGCGGAAATGCGGCGGGACGGCTTCGGCCTTCCGGCGGAGGTCTTTCAGGGCGCCGATGGGAGGAAACTTCCGAATATTGTTCTGACTTTTTCCAGCAACTGTCTGTCTAAAGCAATAGAATTCATCAATGAACTTCTTGGAGGTGAAGCCTGCTACCATGCGGGGGCTATCAAAAAAATGGTCGTTCCATCATTTCCGATATTATACTCGCCAGCCCACAACTGTGTAAGTAGATATGCAACAGAAAGGGGATTGACTCTGAACACCGCGGAAGAACTGCAGCTTGCCGCCGGTCTCCGTAACGCGGTTTCTACTGTACGCATGCACGCAACGCGTTTGATTATCCTGCCAAGGGCGGATTCCGTATACCAGTTCACGCCGCTCCAGCACCCCGTCAGTTTCATATCTGTCTCTCAGGAAACCATTACGCACTTTGACGCTTTAGCCATGACTGATGAGCTGATATCGCTGGATGTGATGGAAGTCAGGCCTCTGGTTATGCTGCGAAAATTACAGGATATGACCGGCGTCACAATTCAGAAGATACCGCTGAATGATAAAGAGGTGTTCAGCAGGGTCGTTTCCCTTTTTTCCGGAACGGAGGCATTGGGAATCACAGCGGAACAGCTTGATTTATCGAATACAGGAACCATCGGTATCCCATGGGTCGACAGGCTGTTCGCAAAAGATATATTGGAATGCGTCAGACCAGTCTCTGTGGAAGACCTGATTCGCATAGCCGGCCTTTCGCAAAGCACGGGTGCATGGCAAGGCAACGTCTCTGATCTGATGAAGGCAGGCTTACCACTGAAGGAATGCATCAGCACGCGTGACGATATCATGAATACACTGACTGCATTGGGCGTTGACTGTAAAACTGCGTTCAAAATCATGGAATCAGTCCGCAAAGGCAAAGGGCTCAAGCCCGAAATGGAAAAGGAGCTTCTTGCACATGGCGCGCCGTCGTGGTATATCGACAGCTGTAGAAAATTCCGCTACCTGCAACCACGCGCCGTTGCCGCGGCCGATGTCATGACAGTACTGAGGATCGCATACTTCAAGGTCTACTACCCTGACGCGTTTTACATCTGCCGGCTGGAGGATTGCATAGCCAGACTGAATGGCATATATGACACTTCAGCCCTGTGCACGAAGAATATCGATGCACTGCGCGAGATGATAGATGTGCTCCATAGCAAGCCGGAAAGGACCTATTGGGAAAACATCGTAATCACTATGCTGGAAGTACTGATTGAAATGAGACTGCGAGGCATTTCTGTCGACACGGAAGCCATAGCTTCGTTCTGAAAGAAGCGTCAAATAGACTATCGTGAAAAGAAGTAAGAGATTGCAGGAAAACCATGCAATTTCCAGGATTTTCGCACACGGTGAGATGGCAGCTCATTCGCAAGCCGATTAGATTATTGGCAGAGCTATGATTGCGCTGTAAGCGACCGGGTGCAAGCGCACCCGGTCTTGCCCCCAACAAGATGCATCGTCCCCTGTATCATAGTCTAACCAGAACAACTAAGTCCTCATGTTTTGATACAAAGCATGAGGACTTCTTTTGGCATTCATAGACTGATAAACCGTCAGAATATAGTCAATAACCGCCAAATACGGGTTGTGGGCGCAAGAATCGGGCTACTTGGCATCATTTTTCCAAATCAAACATCTTCCCATTCGGTCCTTTTTAGTCTACTCATGACTGCTTTTCGGGGTCGAAATCAGAGATTTATCAAGAAATGCACCCTACTTTGGACGATAGCAGGGTATCGTCCACAATGTGAGGTTTCGTCCAAAGTGTCGCAAAATAACGTAAAATGTCCCCATAAAAGTGGACACGGTAAAAGTCCAAATCCCAATTCGTGGACAAAGAAAAGTCCAAACCCCCGAATAGTGAACACATTAAGGTACAGATGAAAAGATTAGGGCGATTAACGTTGCAGAATTCATGGGAGTAATGATAGAATTAAAGCGCACGGGTTTTAGGAGGAACAATATGGGATGGAAGAGCTTTAGCGATGAAGAAATCTTGGAACTGAAAAGCAATAAGTATACGCACACGGTGTCGACAGCCACGATCAGTTTTACAGCAGAATTCAAGGAGAAATTCTGGGCAATGTATAAGACCGTATACTAAAATGTGCCCCTGAAAGTGGACACGTTAAAAGTCCAAATCCCAATTCGTGAACAAAGAAAAGTCCAAACCCCCGAATTAAATCTGATGGGCCCGATCATTATGTTGGGATCGGTCTTCCTCGGCTTCTCACTCACGTGCTCTTATCTGGATATCTGGGCGAAGAACTTCATCACGCTTCCGCAGCGCACCAGCGCTTATCTTGTGATCATCGGCGCGTGCGCATTCGTCGGACTAATCACCTGCCTGAATCTTGTCATGCACGGCCTAAACTACAACAAGCTCAATAAGCTCGAGCAGATCTTCCGCAAGGGCAAGTTCTGATTTTGAGCGCATTTGCACGGCGAATCCCGCTTTTTGCAAGGGGTTCGGCGTGTTTTTCCTGTAATAAAAGCATTTTTTTCAAGGTTTCCAGGCGTTTATGCGCTATTCTACGGTATTTTTTTCAAGTATAATGAAATCACGGGGGGGTGATGAAAATGAAAACGCTGATTCATTCGGGCAGAGTCATTGACCCGGCCAACCGGATCGACAGCCGCCTGAATCTTCTGATTGAAAACGGCAAAATCGCGTGCGCCACGCGTGAAATGCCGGACGCGGACGTTAAAATCGACGCGAGCGGCAAAATTGTCTGCCCGGGCTTTATTGACATTCACATGCACGAAGATCCCGTGGAACCGGACGGCAGGATCTATTCCGATGAGGAAAAATCGATCTTCCATTGCATGCTCCGCATGGGCGTGACGACCGCCGTGGGCGGCAACTGCGGGCTGAACTGCTGCGATCCGGGTGATTATCTGGATCTGGTCGATCGCGACGGCGCACCGGTGAACGTCGCAATGCTCGCCGGGCACGCGTATTTCCGCGAAACCGCGGGCGCGACGGACAAATACGGCCCGACCACGCAGGCGCAGCGCGAGGAAATGGTCAGGCGGATCGCCGTCGCGCTCGATCGCGGCTGCGCGGGCGTTTCCTACGGCATTCGCTATGTGCCGGGTATTGATTTTAAGGAGCTGCTCGCGACGGCCGAGCCGTGCAAAAAGAGTGGCAAAATAATCGCGGCGCACGTGCGCTCGGACGCGGAGGAGATTTACGATGCGGCGCGCGAGCTGATGGAAACCGGAAAAGCGCTGGAGCTTCCGACGCAGATTTCCCACATTGGCAGCATGGCCGGTTTCGGTCAGATGCCCACGTTCCTCGAAATGGTGGATGAAGCGCGCGCGAACGGCCTGGACGTCGCCTGCGACTGCTATCCGTATTACGCGTTTTCGACCACGATCGGCTCCACGACCTACGATCCCGGCTGGCTCGAGCGCTATCATTGCGATTACGACGCGATCGAGCTCTGCGAGGGCAAATACAAGGGCATGCGCTGCACGAAGGAAATCTTCGAGGAAATGCGCCGCGACATGCCGGAATGCATGACCGTTTGCTACGTAATGAAGGAATCGGACGTGGATTACGCGTTCAATCACCCGAACGTAATGCTCGCCAGCGACGGCATCCTGTCGCACGGGCAGGGGCATCCGCGCGCGGCGGGTACGTTCCCGCGGCTGATCGCCGAATTCGCGCGCAAAGGCAAAATCACGCTGACCGACGCGATTACGCGGATGACCGCAATGCCGGCCAATCGGCTGGGCCTTATTTCCAAGGGCCGGCTGAACGCGGGCGCGGACGCGGATATCGCGGTCTTCGATCCGGACAAAATCGCCGATTGCGCGACGTTTGCGCAGCCGGTGCTTCCGCCGGTCGGAATCGACTATGTCCTCATTGGCGGCGAAATTGCCGCGAAGGATTGCCGGGCTGTCAATGATCGCCTCGGCAGAAGCATTCGCAAATAAGGAGGAAAACAAGATGGAATATGGTTTCTGGTCGGTCGTTCCCCCGATTCTGACGATTCTGCTGGCGCTGATTACGAAAAACGTATTCGCGGCGCTGCTGCTGGGCATCCTGACCGGCTCGTTCATCCTGAGCGGCGGCGCGGTGTTCGCGGGCCTGAACGGCACGTTCTATTCGTTCATCCACACGTTTGAGAGCAATTCCAACACGATTGTGCTGATGTCGTTTCTACTGATCGGGGCGCTGATTCACTTAATCGAGGTCTCCGGCGGCATCGACGGCTTCACTGAGGCAATGATCAACAAGCGCGCGCTGATCAAGTCCAAGCGCGGCTCCTGCCTGTTTACCTGGCTGCTCGGCATCGTGATCTTCACGTCCGGCTCGCTGAGCTGCATGGTCACCGGCTCCGTCTCCCGCCCGGTTAACGACGCTTTGAAGGTTCCGCACGAGAAAGCGGCGTTCATCATTCACGCGACCTCCACGCCGTGGTGCGTGCTGTTCCCGCTGAGCGGCTGGCTCGCCTCGATGATCGGCTATCTCACGTCCGGCGGCGTTCCGGAGGCCGATGCGATCTCCGTGCTGATCAAATCCATTCCGCTGAACTTCTATTGCATCCTCGCGGTGTTCGGAACGCTGCTGATGTGCATTTTCAACATCAATATCGGCCCGATGCGCACGGCGGAAAAGCGTGCGGAGGAAACCGGCATGCTCGACGCGCCCGGCAAGGGCAGCGGCGTTTCCGAAACCGGCAAGGTTGCGAAGAACGCGAAATCCCGCGCGATCAACATGCTGCTTCCGATGGGCGTGCTGATTCTCACGATCCTCGGCGTGCTGATGATCACCGGCAACGGCAATCCCACGCAGGGCTCCGGCATGCAGGCGCTGCTCTGGGGCTGCATTCTGGCGGTTGTTGCGGCGTGCGCGATGTGCGTAATTGAAAAGATCTTTACGGTCGATCAGGTCATTTCCGAGATGTTCAAGGGCATGGGCTCGATGCTGCCGGTCGCGGCCGTGCTGCTCTTCGGCTTCACGATGGGCACGATGGTCAAATCGCTGGATACCGGCAATTACCTCACCAGCGTGTTTGAAAGCCTGCTGACGCCCGCGCTGCTGCCGGCGCTGACGTTCCTGCTGTGCATGCTGCTGTCGTTCGCAACCGGCACCTCGATGGGCACGATGGCGATCATGTCGGTCATTTGCCTGCCGATGGCGATCAATATGGGTACGAACATTCCGCTGGTCGCCGGCGCAATCTTCGGCGGCGCAATCTTCGGCGACCACTGCTCTCCCATTTCGGACACGACGATCATGTCCTGCGCGACGAGCGGCTGCGACATCATCGATCACGTGAAGACGCAGATGCCCTACGTGCTGATCATGGCGGCGATCTCGTTGGTGCTGTACGGCGTTCTGGGCTTCGTAATGTAATCCGGTTTCATAGTGAAAGGGGCTGTGAAAAAAAGCCCCAACAAGGCAAAATCTTTTTTGTATGTAGCCACGGCGACCGCATCAGAATAGATAACTCTTCTCCTGTGCCGTTGACTTCCGGCGCATTGTATGGCGTAATGTCCATGACCCCGATGTGCGAGGAAAAGGAAATTGTCATGCAGTGCAGCGGGAGGAGACCAATATCATGCGGCAAATTATCGGGAAACTGTCACCCGATGAAGTCGTGAATAATGTCCGGTATTATATACAGGGTACGGTTCACGGTTATCGCCCGAAACCTGTACGGCGTAAGGATATTCCCAAACCATACGATCCAATGAAAACGCGCCCATTCGGAATACCATGTATCTGGGATCGACTTATACAACAGTGTATCAAACAGATTATGGAGCCAATCTGTGAAGCGAAGTTTTCAATCAATTCATATGGTTTCAGACCCAACTGCTCGGCAGAACACGCAATAGCCGCGGTAGAAAAGCTGATGCAGCAAATAAAGTTACATTACGTCATTGAGTTTGATATCAAAGGATTCTTTGACAATGTCAACCATAGTAAGCTCATACGGCAGATTTGGTCGCTGGGAATACATGATAAACATCTCATTTTCGTGCTAAAAAGAATTCTGAGCGCACCCATTCGGCTTGAAAACGGAACAATGATTACACCCAAGAAAGGAACTCCTCAGGGAGGGATCATTTCACCGTTGCTGGCAAACATTGTGTTAAATGAACTGGATCACTGGATCGAAGACCAGTGGACAAATCATCCGACTGTGCTGTCCTATAAGGTGCGTACAACACGTTGTGGAACACCTAATCACAGCTATGGGTTTAAGCGTGCCAGAGAAACAACGCGGCTAAAAGAGATGTATATTGTGAGATATGCTGATGATTTTCGTATTTTCTGCCGAAAGAAAACTGACGCTGAAAAGGCAAAAATTGCAGTGACGCAATGGCTGCACGACAGGCTAAAGTTAGAAATATCGGAGGAAAAGACAAAGGTTGTCAATGTATCACGCCATTATACGGACTTCTTGGGTTTCAAAATCAAGGTAATGCCCAAGAAGGGAAAACAGGTTATCAAGTCTCATGTAGCAGACAAAAACTTGGCGCACAAATGTACTCAGCTAATAGAGCAGGCAAAACGAATTGCTTCTCCACGTGAAAAATATGGAGAATTTCGAGAAGCTCAGCTATACAACAGTATGGTAACGGGAATGCACAATTATTATCAGTTGGCAACCCTTGTAGCAGCCGACTTCCGGAAGGTAAATCGTGCAGTTATGACTGTTCTAACAAATCGGTTGAGAGGTCAGAAAGAAAGCAGATTAGCCAAACACGGCAGAGAGCTAACGAAATATGAAAAGGAAAGATACGGTGAATCGGGATGTCTGCGATTTGATCGCAACACCAATGAACCGATCTATCCTGCTGGCTATGTGCGACACAAAATACCGCTATGCAAAAAGCGAAGCATTTGTTGCTATACAGCAGAAGGGCGCAAACTGATACATGATAATTTGAGAGTAAATATGTATCTGTTGTTGTCCCTGATGACGCAACCACTGCAAGGCAGAAGCGTAGAGTATTTTGATAATCGAATTTCGCACTTCTCTGCACAATGGGGCAAATGTGCAGTGACAGGCAGAGAATTTATGTCAACCGCTGAAATTCACTGTCATCACATTATTCCTAAAAGGAATGGCGGAACAGATAAGTATGATAACTTAATACTTATCACGCCAGATGTACATATATTGCTTCATGCGAAAACGCATGAAACCATTGAAAAGTATAAGGCGATGCTGCGACTCAACTCGAAACAACTATCTGCGCTCAACAGTCTTCGTCAGAAGGCTGGTCTGGCTACCATCTGATAACAGTAAATGAATCGCTTGGTTTGATTGAATAAGCAACGACAAATATCTATCGATGGGGCGCGGTATGCGGTGAAAGCTGCACGTACCGTGCTAAGTGGGGGAAAATCCCGAGATGATATCAGAGGATTACCTATCACAATCGCGCTATACCTGCCGGAAGCGCAGCGAATACCATATGCGCCTGGCTGAGCGGGATTTCAAGCAGCCCGACCTGCTTTCAGACGAAGAAATCGCTGACATTTTGCCCGTAGCGGAAAGTCTGAACAGCTGGGTACAGGACCTCATGGCTTACGCTACGCAGGAAGCAGTAGACGGAAAACGCTGGCCGGGCTATAAGCTGGTGGCCGGGCGTACAGTGCGCAAGTACACCAGCGAAGCCGAGGTCATCAAAGCAGCAACCGAGGCGGGCTACACCGACATCTACAAAACGACGCTGCTGGGCGTTGGCGATCTGGAAAAGCGCCTGGGCAGAAAGAAGTTCAGCGAGGTGCTGGGCAAGTACGTCGTCAAGCCTCAGGGCGCGCCGACGCTTGTTCCCGAAACTGATCCCCGCAAGCCGTATTCCGATGCGGCGGGCGATTTTATCAACTAACCCTTACGACAGCCCGAAGAGGCAGAAAGGAAAAACACCATGTCCATCAAAGTCATCACCGGCAAGGTTCGCGCGTCCTTCGTTCACGTTTTCGAGCCCCAGAGCATCAACGGCAGTGAACCTAAGTACAGCTGCTCCCTCATCATTCCCAAGAGCGATACCGTGACCATCGGGAAGATCAGGGAAGCCATTGAACAGGCCAAACAGGAAGGCGTGCCCAAGTGGGGCGGTAAGATTCCTCCTAACCTGAAGCTGCCCCTGCGCGACGGCGATGTGGATCGCCCAGAGGATCCCGCCTACGCCGACAGCTATTTCATCAACGCCACCAGTCAGGAACAGCCCGGCGTGGTCGACCGCAAGCGCGTGAAGATCACGGATCCGCTGGCGATCTACTCCGGTTGTTACATCCGCGCCTCCATCAACATCTACCCCTTTAACGCCAACGGCAACCGCGGCATTGCGGCAGGGCTGTCCAACATTCAATTTTGGGAGGACGGCGAACCGCTGAACGGCCGCGTCCGCGCCGAGGATGAATTCGACGCGCTGGACGATGATGACGCAGACGATTTTCTCGACTGATTAAGAATGCCGCGCATCAGCAACGGTGCGCGGCATGAAATCATCGAACTTCCTGTTCCAGATCGTCAAACAGCGGGCTGTCGAAAAATGCGCGCACGCTGATATCGAAACCGTCGCACAGCTTTTTGATCGTTACGATGCCGGTGTTCGTCGTGGTTCCGTTGACGATATCGCTCACCGTGGATTGCGTAATCCCGGAGATGTTGCTGATCTTGTTGATCGTTATGTTCCGTTCACTGCACAATTCGAGCAGCCGTTTCACAGTTGCTTCTGCAATTGTCATACAATCATCCTCCTATCGGAATGCCGTTAATAAAAGCGTATCAAAGTTGCCGGAAAAACGTTAACGGTTCACCGTTGACTTTGAATTCCGGCAGCGGTACATTAGAAGAAATTAACGGTATTCCGATAATTAAGGAGGAATGAAGATGCAAAAGCATAAGACACTGGCGTTTACCGGGCATCGTCCCGAATCACTGCCCTTTGGTGAAAACGAGCTGTCGGCTTCGGCGATCCGTATAAAGACGCTGCTGGCGGATGAGATCATGCGGTGCGCGGCACAGGGATACGATACTTTTCTGGCAGGCGGAGCCCGCGGCGGGGACATTCTCTTTGCGGAGCAGGTGCTTTTCGTCAAGGGACTGGAGTACCCCGACATCCGGCTGATCACCGTCGTTCCCCATGAAGGGCAGGCGAATCACTGGACGGAAGCATGGCGAGAGCGGTACTTCCGCATATTGGAATATTCTTCTGACGTTATTACACTGGAATCGCGTTACAGCAGCGGGTGCTATCACGCCCGGAATCGCTATCTGGTTGACCACGCGGACAGCGTGCTGGCGCTTTATAATGGTTCGCCGACCGGCGGCACGGCTTATACCGTGAAATATGCCTATCAACGCAATAAGGAAATCGTCATAATCGATCCAACAGCCATGGAGCGAAAGGTAATTCCGCCTCGGCTCCGATGTGAATAAACTGAGGCGCATCCGAAAGGGTGCGCCTTTCTGATGGGAGTGATTCATATGCCCGGTCTCATGGGCATCGATATTGAAACCTACAGCTCGGCACCGTTGCCCAGATGCGGCGTATATCGCTACTGCGATGCGCCGGATTTCGAGATTCTGCTGTTCTCCTATGCCTTCGACGATGAGCCTGTACAGACTATTGACCTTGCCCGCGGTGAAACGCTTCCAAAAGAAGTAATTTCTGCGCTGGAAGATCCCGATATTATCAAAGTGGCCTACAACGCCCAGTTCGAGCGCGTGTGCCTTTCTCGCTACCTGGGGCACTGGCTGGATCCGCATCAGTGGCGCTGCACCATGGTCATGGCGGCGTATCTGACGCTGCCGGGAAGGTTGGCGGACGCAGCCGTCGCCCTGGGCACGACGGAAAAGAAGATGGAAGAAGGCAAGGATCTCATCCGCTATTTCTCCGTCCCCTGCAAGCCCAGCAAAACCAACGGCGGCAGGACGCGAAACCTGCCCACCGACGCGCCTGAAAAATGGGCGGTGTACAGGCAGTACAATGCCCAAGATGTGGAAACCGAGCGCGCCATTCGAAAGGCGCTGGAGAAGTATTCTCTGCCCGAGCAGGAGTGGGAGCTGTACGCGCTGGATCAGCAGATCAACGACCGAGGCGTGCGCGTGGATAAGAAGCTCGTGAAAAACGCCATCGCGGTCGATGCGGTATTTGCGCAAGCAGCCTATCAGCGGGCAAAGGAACTGACAGGGCTGGAAAACCCCGGCAGCGTAAATCAGCTAAAGGCATGGCTGGCAGATCAGGACATGCCCATGGAGAGCCTCGCCAGGAAGATCGTGCAGGAAAAGGCAGCGCAGACGGATGGTATTGTTGCGGAATTGCTGAACCTGCGGCTGGAATTGAGCAAAACCAGCGTCAAAAAGTACGAAGCCATGGCGCGCTGCGTATGCAGAGACGGGCGCGTGCATGGCCTTTTGCAATTCTATGGGGCAAACCGTACCGGCAGATGGGCTGGCCGCCTCGTACAGGCACAAAACCTTCCTCAGAACCATTTGCCTGACCTGGATCTGGCGCGAGAGATCGTGAAGACCGGCGACGAAGAACTGCTGGATACGCTCTATGCCTCTGTTCCCGGCACGCTCTCGGAGCTGATCCGCACGGCGTTCATCCCGAAGGATGGATGCCGTTTTCTCGTGGCGGACTTTTCCGCCATCGAGGCGCGCGTGCTGGCATGGCTGGCGAACGAAGAGTGGGTGCTGGAGGAGTTTCGCGGCAAGGGCAAGATCTACGAAGCGACCGCCAGCCGCATGTTTCATATTCCGCAGGAGAGCATCGTCAAGGGCAATCCGAACTACGAGTATCGTCAGAAAGGCAAACAGGCTACCCTCAGTTGTGGCTACGGCGGCGGTGTCGGCGCGCTGAAGGCCATGGGCGCGAAGATGCCAGAGGAAGAAATGCAGCCGCTGGGAGACGCATGGCGTGCCGCCAATCCCAATATTGTGGCGTTTTGGAGCGCGCTGGACCGTGCGGCGAGGACGGTTATCCGAAAGAAAACCTCCGTCCGCGTCGGTAAAGTGACCCTCTACTGGCAGGACGATAAGATGTTCATGCGCCTGCCCTCCGGCAGAAACCTCTGCTATCAGTCTCCCCATTTCACGGGAAACCGCTTCGGCAGCGACGCCATCGGTTACTATGCGCCCAACGCGGCCGGGCAGAGGGTCGTGCAGGAGACCTTCGGCGGGAAGCTGGCGGAAAACGCGACGCAGGCCATTGCACGGGATATCCTGGCTCATGCGCTGTTGACGCTGGAGAAGAACGGCTACCCCGTGATTTTCCACGTCCACGATGAGGCGGTCATTGAAATGTCCATCGGCCAAGGAGCTCTGGAGGAAGCCTGCAGGCTTATGGCGATTGCACCGAACTGGGCGGAAGAACTGCCGCTGCGGGCAGACGGATACGAATGTATGTACTATCGAAAAGATTGAGGAGGATTCAGAATGCAGGTAAAGTACGACCGCAAGCTCCTGATTGCCATTGGCAGGAGCCGGAAAGCGTCCCAATGGCAGAACAAAGAGATGCTCTGGAGCGAGTTTCTGGACAAGCTCGCCACCACGACCCGCACCCGGGAAACGGTGGCCGAATATGCTGCCATGCCCAAGGGCGAGCGTGATACCATCAAGGATGTGGGCGGATTCGTCGGCGGGTATCTGAAAAACGGGAAACGCAATAATGCCAGCGTGGTCAATCGCTGTATGCTGTGCCTGGACGCGGATAACGCCGATCCCGGTCTCATGGACGATCTGGACATGACGTTCATCAACGCCTACGCGCTTTATTCTACCCATAGTCATACTCCGGAAAAGATGCGCCTGCGGCTCATTATCCCGCTTACGCGCACGGTTACGCCGGATGAATATGCCGCGGTGTCCCGCCGCGTAGCAGATGATCTGGGGCTTTTGCGCTTCGATCCCACCACCTTCGAACCGGCGCGGCTCATGTACTGGCCCAGCACGCCCGAGGACGGCGAGTTCTTCTTTCATTGCGAGGACGCGCCTTTTCTTGATCCAGATGAAGTGCTGAAGACCTATGCCGACTGGCGGGACGCCTCGCTCTGGCCTACGACACAGCCGGTGGAGGAGCGTATCCGGCACACTGCCGGCAAACAGGAAGATCCTACTGAAAAGTGCGGGATCATCGGCGCATTCTGCCGGGCGCATACCGTCACCGATGTGCTGACGCACATTCTTTCTGACCGTTACACGCCTACGGAGCAGGACGACCGATATACATTCATCGGCGGCAGTACCACGGGCGGACTGGTGGTCTACGACGACAAGTACACCTTTTCTCATCACGCCACCGATCCCGCAGGCGGCAAGCTGTGCAACGCCTTTGATCTGGTGCGCTGGCATCTGTTCACGCCGGGCGGCACTGCGCCGGACGGTTCTTCGGTGGGCGACGAGAAGAGTTCCATCAGGCGGATGCAGGAATACGCCGCGCAGGATGAAGCGACGAAACGCCAGCTGGCTGAGGAGCGCAGCGCACAGGCCATGGAAGAATTCGGTGATCTGGATACTGAGAATAACGCTTCCGTTTCATCGGGCAATGCGTCAGATGAAAACTGGCAGGACGCGCTGGAAATCGACAAGCAGGGGCGCGTGAAGGATACCCTCGGCAACCTTGCTCTCATCCTGCGCAACGATCCCAAGCTGAAGGACATCGCCTACAATATCCATCGCAGCGGCATCGACATCCGCAGGGATGCGGACGGCAAAACCACGCTTCCCTGGACGCAGCTGAAGCCCGGCTGGAACGAATCCGACCTGGGCGCGATTCAGATTTATCTGGAGCGGGTCTACAATCTGTACACGCCCAGCAAGCTGAAAAGCATCCTGCTGGCCATCGCGGCGGAGCGCAGCTATCACCCTGTCCGGGATTACATCGAATCGCTTCCCGCCTGGGATGGTGTCCCCCGAGTGGACACGCTGTTCATCGATTATCTGGGCAGCCCGGATACGCTGTATATCCGAGCCATCGCCAGAAAGATGATGGTCGCCGCCGTGGCGCGCATCTATGAACCGGGGATCAAGTTCGACAGCGTGGTGGTGCTGAACGGGCCGCAGGGCATGGGCAAGAGCTCTTTCTTCGCCAAGCTGGGCGGCAAATGGTTTTCCGACAGCCTGACCATCAGCGACATGAAGGATAAGGCCGCGCCGGAGAAATTACAGGGTTACTGGATTCTGGAATTGGGCGAGCTGGCGGGGCTGAAGAAAATGGACGTGGAAACGGTCAAGGCGTTCATCACCCGACAGGATGACAAGTTCCGGCATTCTTACGGCTACAGCGTGGAGGATCATCCCCGTCAGTGCATCATCGTGGGCAGCACGAACAACGGCGACGGTTTTCTGCGAGACGTAACCGGTAACCGCCGCTTCTGGCCGGTGACCTGCACGGCCAATTCGCCGCATCGCCCGTGGGAAGTGGAGAGCGTCGTCCCGCAGCTGTGGGCGGAAGCATGGCAGCTGTATAAGAACGGCGAAAAGCTGTTCCTGACGCCCGAGGAAGAAAAACAGGCGGAGATGGAGCAGACGGCCGCGCTGGAGAGCGACGTCCGCGAGGGCATGATTGCGGAATACCTGAACACACTGCTGCCGGAGGACTGGGATAAGATGGATCTGGCGGAGCGCCGGGGCTTCCTGCGCGGAGATCAGTTCACAGGCGGCAATCGCACGGGAACCATCCAGCGCACGACCGTCTGCGCCGTGGAAATCTGGGCAGAGTGTTTCGGAAAAGACCCTTCCACGATCAAGCGCTCCGACACTTACGATATCTTCGGTATGCTGATGAAAATCGGCGGCTGGGAGAAGTACAGCGGGAACAGGAACGGACTGCTGCGCCGTCCGCCTTATGGACCGCAAAGGTGCTATGTGCGAAAATGATTTGAACAGCTTGCCGCAAAAGGTCTACCTGTCTACAGATTGTGGGAGCACAATTCACTCTGATTGTTTACGACGAGGCGTAACTTGGTGTAACGAAGGCTGATAATTACACCTGAGGGTGTAACGGTAAAACATGGTTACGCTGTTCGTTTCAGTCTATTTACGGGCCCATATAATAGGAAAGGATTCATTGCTGTAACGTGTAAACTCAATTCTATATAGAGTATTTGAAAAAAGAGGGATAAAAGAGAAAATGAGCGCGTATATGCCCGAATGCCTGTACGCGCGCGCGGGAGAATACAACGCAACGTTTCAGGATCTGACGCTGTAAGGCTGGGAGTTTCAGGGTAGCGGCATTTTTGCCGTTGATCCTTTTGCTGACAGCCTTTCTTTTGCCCGTTTTCTCCCCTGATACCTCATGAGCCTGCAAAGTGTGGAATGCTAACGCCAAAGTTTGCTGCCGCATAAGGTATCTGCTCAGTAGTTCTATACGTTATCAGTCGCCGGCACGTTGTCCGGCGCAGGAAGGAGGTTCATTTTGCCGGGTGAAAAGGATCTGCACCCGTACCAGAAGTTCTGCGTGGACTTTCTGGAGGAGAAGCCGCAGTGCGCTTTATTTCTGGACTGCGGCCTCGGAAAAACCATCATCACGCTCACGGCCATCTCGCATCTGCTGTATGACAGCTACGAGGTGAGCCGTATTTTAATTATCGCCCCGCTTAGAGTAGCACGGGATACCTGGATCGACGAGCTGTCCAAATGGGAGCACCTGAAAGGGCTGCGGATGGAGCGCATTCTCGGTACGCCCAAAGAGCGTGTCGCCGCGCTGTCCCGCAAGGCGGAACTGTACGTGATCAACCGTGAAAACGTGGAATGGCTGGTGAAGCACTACGCCGGGCGCAGGCTGCCCTTCGATATGCTGGTGATCGACGAGCTTTCGTCCTTCAAGAACAGCCGGGCGAAGCGCTTTCTGGCGCTGAAGAAGGTGCTGGGACAGTTCAGCCGCGTGGTGGGACTTACCGGCACGCCTGCGCCCAACGGACTGGAGGATCTGTGGCCGCAGGTTTTTCTGCTGGATCGAGGGCAGCGGTTGGGACGCACCATGCGCAGCTACCTCGATCTGTATTTTACCACGCCCAACAGCTGGCTGCCCTATAAGCACGAGCTGAAGCCGGGCGCAGAGGAGCAGATCTATCAGCGACTGAGCGATCTCTGCGTGTCCATGCGGGCGGTAGACCATTTGCAGATGCCGGAGCGCATCGACAACGTGGTGGAACTGACGCTCTCGCCCCGGGAGGAAAAGCTGTACCGGCAGATGGAACGGGATATGCTCTTGCCTTACGCGGACGGCGATGTGCTGGCGCTGAACGCCGCCACGCTGGCGGGCAAGCTGCTGCAGCTGTCCAACGGTGCGGTGTACGATGAGTTCCACAACATCCGCGTCATCCACGACAAGAAGCTGGATGCGCTGGAGGATCTCATCGAGGCAGCCAACGGAAAGCCTGTGCTGGTGATGTACGCCTACCAGCATGATCTGACACGCATTCAGCAGCGTTCCGGGAAGCACAGCCCGGAGAATCCCACCGGCGTTCGAGAGCTGAAGACCTCCGCCGATCTGGAGGACTGGAACGCAGGAAAGATCCCCGTCGCCGTCACCCAGCCCGCTTCCACCGGGCACGGGCTGAATCTCCAGCACGGCGGCAGCACCATCGTGTGGTTCGGGTTGAACTGGTCGCTGGAGCTGTACGAGCAGGCCAACGCCCGCCTGTGGCGGCAGGGGCAGAAGGAAACGGTGGTCGTTCACCATCTGGTGGTGAAGGGCACCATGGATGAGCAGGTCATGCGGGCGCTGCATGAGAAGGCGGCGGATCAGAACGCGCTGCTGGCGGCGGTCAAAGCGCGCATTCAGGAGGTGAAGTGAAATGCTGGAAAGAGATATAGTGACAGCCATCAGGAAGTACCTCGCGTCGCTGGGCAGCGACGTTTTCTTTTGGAAAGAGCATGGGAGTGTATATGGGACGAACGGCTTGCCGGACATCATCTGCTGCTACAAAGGGCGCTTCCTGGGACTGGAGTGCAAGCTCCCCGGCGGCAGACTGACGGAGCTGCAGAAGCGCGCCATTGAGCAGATCAACCGCGCGGGCGGTTTTGCCTGCCGTGTGGAGAGCGTGGAGGACGTAAAGCGCGTGATTGCGCGTGTGGATTTGGAAAGGAGAGATACAAATGACTGAACAGAAAGTGTATGAACTGACTGTAGACCCCGAGTTCCGGGATCTGATTCCCCCGCTGAACGAGGAAGAATTGAAGCTGCTGGAGGAGAGCATCGTGGCGGACGGCTGCGAATCGCCGCTCATCGTGTGGAACGGTGTGATTGTGGACGGGCATAACCGCTATGCCATCTGCCGGAAGCATGGGATCCCGTTTTCCATTCAGGAGAAGAATTTCAGCAGCCGTGACGACGCCATGCTGTGGATGCTGCGTAACCAGCTGGGGCGGCGAAATCTGAATAGCTATCAGCGGGTGGAACTGGTACTCAAATTTGAGCCTTTGGTAAAGAACGCAGCAGAGCAGAGAATGCTGGCAGGAAAAGCGGCAAACCCTGTGCCAACATTGGCTCAGGGTCAGACCAAAGGCAGAACGCGAGATCATCTGAGCGAGGCGGCGGGAGTCTCACACGGTACTTTTGCGAAAGCCAAAAAGCTGGTTCATTCGGCGGATGAAGAGACAAAGCGAGAGCTGCGCGCCGGAAAGGTTACGGTAAACCGTGCCTACACTGAGCTGCTGGAAAAGGAGCATGAGGGCGAAACCAAAATCTGTGAGCGCTGCAAACAGGAAAAGCCTCTGTCGGCCTTCTCGATCCCGTCCAATCGCCGCAGCTTTTCTTCGGTGTGTAGGGACTGCGAAAAGGAGATCAGTGCCGTAGCGAAGAGCGCGGCGGAAGCTGCTGCAAAACCGGCGGACACTGCTGCAAGCTCCGAACCGCCCTGTCCCATTCCCGGCATGGTAATGCACAACGGCGCGCCGATCCATGTAGAAAGGCCGCTGCCCGATACTCCCGAGATGTTCCGGTATGTGGCAGACCTGGTGAAGAGCTGCTGCGATTCCTATGTGATCGGCCTGACCTCGGCCATGCGCCGCTATTCCAGCGGCATGGGCAGTGAGGAACACAACGCCCAGATTCTGGAGATGGTGCGCCGCACCAATGCACAGGTACTGACGATTCTGAACAAACGAATGGAGGAGAAATGATCATGAGCAGAAAGAACAAAAACGGAAAGCGCAGAAACTATACCCCCAAGACCTACGGCAGGGATTTTCTCACGCCAACGCCCATTGAACGGGCGATTCAGGAGGCGAACAAGCCCGCTTCCCCGCAGGCCGTGGCCGTCAGCGACCGCATCGCCTGCGACGACAAGTGCAGCTACGAGTACAAGCGGATGCCCGCCGCGTGGCTGGAAACGGATTTCAGCTACCAGCGCAAGATCGATTCCGCCCGGGTGGATCGCATCGTGAACAGCTTCGACCCGCGCCTGGCCAACGAGGTGAAGGTCAGCTTCCGGGATGGAAAGTTCTATGTGTTCGATGGCGCGCATACCCTCAGCGCCCTCAAGCGGATTCACGGAGAGGATTCCTTCATGGTGGACTGCAAGGTATATTACGGCCTGTCCTACGAGGATGAGGCCTATTTGTTTGCGCTGCAGAGCGGCGAGTCCCGGGACGTAGCCTTCAACACCCGGCTTCGTGCGCTGATGATCTCGGGCAGTCAGGAGGCGACGGATTTCAGAGCGCATACGGCGCAGGCCGGTTTTCAGCTGGCGGACAACACGGGCAGCGCGACGAAGAACACCATCGCCGCCATCGCCAAGGCGTATCGCCTGTACAAAGAGTACGGCCCGGAACAGTACGTTCAGATTCTGCAGCTGATCGCCGATACATGGAATGGTGCGGCATGGAGCGTGACGGGTTACCTGCTGGGCGGGGTGGCCGTCTTTCTGCGGGAGTACGGCGAAGAGCACAGCCGCAGCCGTTTTATCAAACGCCTGCGCGGCGCGACCTATGAGACGCTTCGTGACGAGGCGCGCAGACAGCAGCGAGGTTCCTCGGATGTGGCGCACGCCCTGGCGGTTACGAAGCTGTACAACCTGACGGGCGGACGCGGCACGGTGGATCCCCGCAGGCTGACGGTGCTGGATTGAGGAGCACGGATATGAACGAGAGATGTTTTGCCCATAGGCGCAACGGAAAATGCGTCGCCCTGACGGGAGAGCAGTGCGCGGGCTACGCGGTCTGCTCATTCTACAAGCCGATTTGGAAGCATGCGCAGGATGTAGCCAGAGTCAATCAGCGTTTGAACCGGCTGCCGATTCAAAATCAGCGGGCCATTGCAGAAAAGTACCATAACGGCGAGACGCCGTGGAAGGGAGAAAATGAATGACGGCCCGAGAGTATCTCACCCAGGCGCGAATGATCGACTCGCGCATCAACAGCAAGCTCATGGAACTGCAGCGGGCACGGGAACTGGCGACCAAGGCCACCGTGCTGGTATCGGATATGCCGCGGAACCCCTCTCCCGATTTGCAGCAGATGGAAAGCCGCGTTGTGAAAATCGTAGATTTGGAACGGGAGATCAATGCGGAGATTGACGAGCTGGTGGATCTGAAAAGGGACATTCGGGAGCTGATCGCGCAGATTCGAAAACCGGAGTACCGGACGCTTCTGGAACTGCGGTACCTTGGATTCAGAACCTGGGATGTTATTGCCGAAGAGATGGGTTTCGAGCCGAGAACCATTTACCGCTTTCATAGCAATGCCCTGCGGGTTGTTGAGCGACTCATGCGCGCCGAGAAAAATTCCTGAGATTTTTTCTCCAAAAGCGTAAAATGTCATTGTTTGTCAGTATCCACCTGTGCTATGATGTATGCTGTCAAAATCAGATGAACACCAAAGAGCAACTCAATTCAGGAGCAGTGCGGGCAGATGTCCGGCTGCTCCTTTTCGTTGGAGGAATGAGCATGAACGAAACGCATCAGGCCAGAGCGCCCACCGTCCCGCGCACGGGGCGGCCCAACCGGGAACCGCTGGATGCGGACGAGGTGATATCCTACGCCCTTGTACTGGCCGGGGATCTGGGCGTCTCGATTCCAAAGCGCAAACGGCTGCATCGGATGCTGAAGCGGAGAATCCCAATCCCGCAGATCTATCAGGGCGCGGATTACCGGCTGTGGATCGACCGATACTACATCGCCGCCCAGCGTCTTGCGGATGAAAGTATTCGCTACGCCTACCTGACCCGGATCCACATTCACAGCGAGCTGCTGGCGAACAGAAGCTCAATTCGAAAAAATGGATTCGCCCTTCTGGATTCAGAAGCATTGGCGGAGTTTGCCGCCGCGCGCCGCGCCATGGAGCGCTATCAGACGGATTATGCCCTGCGCCTTTCCTGCCCCACGGAGGGCGGCAGGGCGCGGCTTAATCTGGATGCGGCATGGAGCTGCGCGTGAGCGTTCTCCCCGACACAGGGCGAACGCTGCGGCCACAGGGGCAAAGGAAAAGCCGCCGGGCGGCGGCGATTCAAAAGCGTCAGGCCAGCTGGAACCAGATGGTCAGCCAGCCCTCCGGCGTAGGATAGCACAGCTCGGCGGTGGGATTCGCGAAGAATTTCTCCTTTGCGTCCTCAATCATCCGGCAGTAGCGCTCCTCGCCGCAGAGCTGCTTCACATAGCGCATGGTAACGGTCTCGCCTTCCAGCAGGAAGGTCTTTCGAATGGTTCTCCTCATGGACGTTCCTCCGTTTCGGTTCGGTGGGGTGCGCCTCCATTGCGGAAGGCGCTGCTGCCCTGCAGACTTCGAAGCAGCACAGCGCGGGCGCGCTTGTACTCCGCGCCGATGAACCCCAGCCGCAGCAGGAAACAGCGCATGGCGTATTTCTCGTTGGGCGCGTCCTTCTCGGCGGAAACCGCCCACTTCAGGCGATTCGAAAGCTCCGCCAGCCGCTCAATGAAAAGCGCATAGGCGGCTTGTTCCTCTTCGTCGTCAGTTTGTTCGAACCAGGGAAAAGCGATCTTCCCATCTCGCTCCTCGACAGGCAATTCTGTTGCGTTCAGCGCGTCGCAGAAGAGCCTGTGTCGGGAGGTGATCAGCTTTCGAAGCCGCGCAAGCGCGTCAGGCGAAAGCCTGTCCGCCGGGATGGTCACGGTGAAGCGGCTATCGGGAACCGGTGATTCCTCCGCTGCAGCCTCGCAGGGCGCGTTATCCTCCGTCTCTATTTCGGAGCATACCGTTTCGACGGCGCAGGAGAATCCCCGTTCAGCAAGCGCCGCTGCCAGCCGCTCCGCCGCCGTTTCGTTCAGCGATGGAACCAGGCGAAGCGAAGCGTCGCGCGCCAGACGACCAACGCCGAATTCGTAAGCGAAGGTGGGTGCGCCGCAGTAGCGCGGCTTTTCGTGAAACAGTTCGGACAGCGCTCCAGCCAGCGCCTTGCGGTTGGACTGTGCGTCGGTGCGGATGATGATCATATACATTCCTCCCCGTTGTCTATTTGAGAGCAGTGGCTCCCGCGACGCGCCCCGGCAGTGCCGGTTCCATCGGCGCGTTTCGGCTCCTGCCAGAGATCCATCGTCAGGCGGGACGAACGTTTTCCGGGTACGCGCCGTAGCGGTCGCCGTCGGGAAATTCGATCCACACGGTGTTTTTTGATTTCACTGCTTTCACCACGACGCCGGTGCGGCCGCAGTAGCGTTCGCGATGGCGTTCGATGGCGACGTTGACGAGCGTGACGCGCATCCCCTTGGGGAACTGATCTCGGATATCGGTTTTCTTCATGGTGATAACCTCCCATCGTATTCAGGAGCGTGGCTCCCGCGGGTTTCCCGCGACGCGCCCCGGCAGTGCCGGTTCCATCGGCGCGTTTCGGCTGGGTACCCTCTCCCAGCCATCGTCAGGCGGGTCATTCTTCGTCGCCGGCGTCCTGTTCACGGAATGCCCGCATGATTTCATATATTTCCTGCGGGTCGCAGTCGATACCGTCGTACCTGCGAATGTCCTCGGCCAGGGCAACAGCGTCCGCAAGTGTCCAGCCGTTCTCCCAGTCCATGTTGTCGTAGAGCTTGCCCAGCAGAAAAGCCGGAAGGTCAAAATCTGAATTCATCATGCACTTCCTCCTCCATTTCAAAGCGTCAGTCGTTGCGAGGCGCCAGCAGGCGGAAGGTTTTCCCTCGCGCCTCAATTTCATAGCCGTAGAGCGCGGGCGTGGTCTCGCCCCAGCTGCTGCGGTTGATACGGGTCACGCGGGTGACGTCCGAGAGCTTGCAGCTCTTCATCCGCGGCTGGCGCTGGACGTACTTCAGCGCCGCGCATTTGAAAGCTTCGGGCAGGTTCCGGCGAACGCTCTCGTGACGCGCTTCCCAGCGCGCGCGGCGCTTTTCCTGAATAGCCTTGCCGGTCTCCGCATCGGCGTAGTAGTTCTCGCCAATCTGGCAGAACTCGATTTCGGAGAGAATCTCCAGGTGGCTGTTCCAGATGGTGTTGCCCAGCGTGTCGAAGCAGTTCATGCGGATGCGGTCGGTATTGCGGCCGACGATGAGCCGGACGCCGTCGGGCTTTTCGCCGCGACCGGCGCTGTGGTCGAGCAGCACGCGGATGATTTCATCGCCCCTGTACAGGTCGACATGGGCGATTTCACCCTGCGAGCCGCCCATGGTGCCGGGGTAAATTTGATAGCCCCGGCCCAGCAGTTCAGTGACCTTCTCAGTGAAGGCGCGGTTGATATCGTTCTGATTCATGATGGTACCTCCTTCTCATTTGGAAGCTGTGGCTCCCGCGACCCCCTGCGGGGGTTTCGGCTCCTGCCAGAGAGCCATCGTCAGGCGGGTCAGAGGTACTGGTCGAGGCTGTCGACCATCAGGGGATCGTTCCGGCACCACTCGGCCACCGCGTTCAGCAGCCACTTCTCGAAGGCGGCGTGGGAGTCGAACTCGTCGGCGCAGAAGGCAGTGCGGTCACCGCATTCCATGTAAGATTCCAGGTCGTCAGTGAAGACCAACCTGCCCTCAATTTCAAAGAGTTCGCGGTCGCCGAGGGCTTTCCAGGCGGCGACGGCCACCTTGCAGTAGCCATCGGGCAGACGGGTGATTTTGTACGCACGGGTCATAAACATCCTCCTCTCGATTCAGAAGCTCAGGCGAAGAGCATGACGTAGTCGTGGGCGGCCTGGGCGATGGCGGCGACTTCGGCGGCGGTGGGCGCGACGTACCACTCGGCCTTGCCGCAGTCGACCCAGATGTGCGGGCAGCAGATTCCGGAGCATCCGGCCTTCCGGGGCGCGAAGAAATCGCTGAAGCGGAACCGCAGGCAGTCGATTTTTCCGTCGGCGGTGCTGAGGATAGTGACCTGCAGCGCGTCATACTGGTCGGCCACGCCGCTGGTGACGAATTCCAGCCGGGCGCGGCGG
>ENA-OPDG01000147-OPDG01000147.1-human-gut-metagenome-genome-assembly--contig:-NODE-147-length-69423-cov-39.673553_pt1 | contig 69423 bp, 89 predicted proteins | sample MGYA00241259_ERZ501498 | MGnify/ENA primary metagenome ERZ501498 (study PRJEB25962, sample SAMEA2042582) | human gut metagenome | biome: human gut; feature: human-associated habitat; material: faeces... | reverse complement strand
AATATGAAATATCAAATATATTATTGAATAGTTTTAATGTTTTTCTGTACTATATCACAGCAAGCGCACTAATCTGTTTTACCTTTCGGAAACGATAAATGTCAGTTCTAACTAAATAGTGCAAATATCCGGATAGAATAAGCCATACGGTAAGCAATATAATCCCAATAATCATGGTTTATCTTTTAAGTATTCCGTGTTCAGGTGATTATTATGTATAAGCCATTCAATTGTGCAAATAACGGCATCGAATTTTACATCGTATCCAAGTTCCTCGTAAGAAATGAACCAATATTGCCCGTCGCTATGCATATCAAAATCGGCATTTGGCCTGTGTCTCTGTTTTATTGACTTTGGGATAAGCTCCAGAAGTCGGTCAAGACTCCATGCAGGAACATCTTTTCCCCAAAGGCAGTCGAATATTTCCTCTCCAGTCATCAGGGTACCGTCCGGGTGTTTATGGAAAGGGCTTTCCAGTTTTGCTATTCTTTCCGGTGTCCAATACTTCCCTCTCAATGTGGGAGGTTTTGTTTGAAGTTCCCATTCCCATGATTTTACCCGGCTGTTGGTGTGGTGATACACCATGTCGGCCGTTTCCGGTTTCAGTCCCAGCGAAAGAAGTATTTCCGACTGGTCGCGTGTAGTTGCTATTTGTGATTTGAAGTCCATATATTATTCCTCCACTTTTACAAAGATTACTTCTGTTTTATCTTCACGCTTTAATGCGGAACATTCACCAATTACTTGTTTGAACACGCGGCAATCACTTGTTAGACCGCCTATGAAACAATGGCAGCATGCGATTACACCTTTTGGTGGTTTCTCTGCTTTCAGCCTTACAAATCCAATCTGAAAGGTTTCTCCTATCTTAAATTCTTTTTTTGGCATATTTCAATCCTCGTCTTTAGGGAATAAGTCCTCAATATTCTCACTGGTATAATAGCTTAGCACATCTTCAAAATGGGAAATGCAAATACCGGTATTTTGTGCCACACAGTCTACATAAGTTTCAAAATCTACTTTCAATATGTCATCAAACACCTCCCGGCAATTGGAATAGTCTATCCACACCATAAGACCGTAATTTTCTTGCCATTCATGGGTGTCTACAAGTTCTTGTAGCCTTTTTAATTTCTTGAAATCCATATCCTATTTATTTTCATTTTTCTTTATTTCCTCATAAATCATCTTTGCAAGTTCCGGAACAGACTTGTCACACCAGCCGTCTGCTATGTCGTCTTTTTCTTTGTCAAAGTGATTTTCGGCAACATATTCGTTCACCCACGATTGAAAATCATCCTCCGAAATACCATAGTCGGGGTCGTATTCTATGTAAGATGTAAGTGAATAGCAGTGTTCGTGAGATTTCCATGGATATACAGTTCCATCATATACGAGAGTCTGGTTCATGTATCGTTCTCCAGCGTGGATAGTTCCACCGCAATAATCGCACCGGTGTTCTTTACGGGAGATAGGGGATTTTTCTTGTAATACTTCTGGCATATTATTTTTCTTTTTTATCGTTCTGTATTTCAGATAATTTATTAATCACTAAGTATGTAAGCATAAATTCTATGAAAAGGATGTCGTAATCCAAACCGGAGAAATAGCTCATTGCCATAACGAAAGCCACAAGACCTACAAAAATTGCAGTAGCAATAAAATACTTTTTCATCATCAATACCTGAATTTACCGAATTGAATTACTGCCATTGGCTTTCTGAAATCATAACCGCGGAACCACTCTTTCCAGTCGTCTACCGACAGGCCATCGTTGGCCGCAAGTTCTTTCAGTTCCGGATATTTACCGTCGATGTCGAAGAAATTGAAAGAGGCACATCCGTCGCGATCCAGCTGGAAGGTAAGCTTCTGAACACCTGTTCCAGATTCCGCAGTCAGACAGCCTATCGTTATTTGCCTGCTGAAATACGGACGGCCTTCCCACTGACGTACGGAGATAACCGCTTCACCTTGCTGCACCTCGTGTATGCGTTTTGCCCAAATCGGAAAGTTGGACCTGATGGTGTGTCGTTTTTCGCCGGAAAGGAATTTTTCACGGAATCCGGTAGGGTTTCCCGACCGGGGATGTTTGGTCGGGAAAGATTGCGAAAGCATGAGCACGTAAGTCTTTTTCATAACTTTTTTAGATTTCATGTTCATCGTTTTATTACATTTTACCTACCGCAAAAATAACAATTTTAAACTGAAATCACATCAAAATTATTTCTAAATTTCATAAAACCTCCGAATTTTCGTTTTTGTCCTTCAAACTACCGAATCAGACCGCTAACTTTGAGGAAAAACACAAAGACTATGTTAGTAACGAAAACCGAAGAAATCAGGGCATACGTGCCCACCAGCGTGTACAGCGGCGACCAGTCACTTCTCACAATCATGGAAGAGACAGAAGAGAACATTCTTGTGCCGATACTTGGGCGTAAACTCTACGAAAAGGTATGCGGAGAATACGATAAGGCTATGGAAGAGTATGGCGGAGTGACGGCGGCCTACGTGGAAAAAGAAAACCTTACACCCGAAATCCGTCTGATACGTGCCTGCCAGCTTCCGGTGGTCTACTTGTCGCTGGCCAACAGCACCGGCATTCTCACGGTGAGTCTGAACGACGGGGGTGGACTGAATCAGGTGTACACCGACGGGTACGACAAGGCCGACGAGAAATCCGTGAGCCGGTTTGAGCGCGATGCGTATTTTAAGGGCCGTCGCGGAGTGGACCGTCTGCTGGTATTCCTGGAAGAGGATGCGTGCAGTCAGGCTCCCGTGTTTGCCGATTTGTGGCGCGAAAGCCGGTATTTCTACCTGCAGGGCGACTTGCTTTTTACTACCGCTATCGAGATGAACCGTTTTCTGGACATTAACGAAAGCCGGGAGAAATTCATCTCAATGTTGCCTGACATACGCTATTGCCAGAGCGCTTACATAGAGCCGGAGATAGGGGAGGAGCTGACCGATGCGCTGGTGAAATGGTGCACGCGCTCGCTAAAGTCCGACCTTTTCACGGGCGAAGACAAGGATGCCATAAATGCGGTGTGGCAGAAGGCGGTGGACTGTCTTCGCATGGCGCTGGCACTCTACATCGAGTCGCGCCGTCCGGAAAAACAGCGCAAGTACAGCGAAAACGAGGCAGCTTATTCCATGACAAAGGCCCGCAAATTTATCTCCAACCATCAGGATTCTTTCGGAGAGTTTATCAAGGATTCTCCGCTGTATGTGCCGCCGCTCACTGAAACAACCGGACCGGACAAGCAGCCCATATTCGATTATGACAACCAGGACAACGCCATCTTCGTCATGCGTCCGCAAGCCTTCACCAGGCACTGATTTTTTGTCCTTCATTCCCAGTTTTCATATACCTAACTTTGGAGTATAAAGAAACGACAAATGGATACGACAAACTACCAGATACATCTTCCGGCACTTCCCGACAGTTGGAACCGGCTGTCTACCGAAGAGCTGGAAGAGGTGAACAGACTTTACAAGCGTAAGGAGGCTATGGCTGCGGCAGGCGACGAGGAACGTGCCGACCGCCTTTTCAAGCTGAAGTGCTTCATGCTTTTTCTCGGACTGAAAATCGTGCGGCGCACCGTGACCGATGAAAATGGTGAAACGGTGTTTCTCTTCCGGCGCAAAGGGATTCGCCACCTGTTTGAGCGCATTCCCATGCGGGCATGGCAGGTGGACCAGTGGATTGACCAGAAACTCGGTTTCCTGGACAATCCTTTTGCACGCACCGTCACTCCCTACGGAATTATCCGCCTTCGTATGGGGGCCCTTCGTCTGAAAGCGCCGAAAGATGTGATGTCCGATGTCAGCTTTGCGCAGTACCAGTCCGCACAGAATCTGCTTATCATGTACTGGGACGCACAGAAGGTTCTACAGACGCTTGTAAGGCGAAAATCGACCCATGCCGCCATCCGGATGCAGTTGCGCCGCATGAAGCAGGCACGATGCCGGTTTCTGGCCACGCTGTTTAATGAATCCGTGCGCGAGACGGGAGAGATACGCGAAGGACGCTACCTGCGCAAGTGTAAGCGCCGCGTGTGGTCGTTCAACTCCGGACAGATACAGAAAAACGCCCGCTGGTTTAGCATGGTAGAAGCCCGCATGTTCCCCGTCATGGTGCAGTATTTCCAGAGTGTGCAGGAAGCCTACGCACGCATGTATCCGGAGCTGTTCACGCCTAACGGGAAAAAGAACGGACGGCAGAACCCCATCAAGATAGAGGTGGAAATGATTAACAACATCATGAAGTATCAGGGATTCAGTGACTACGACGCAGTGTACGACAGCGAGGCGGTCCGCATCCTGGGAATTATGAATGCCATGGCCAAGGAAGCCAAGGAAATTGAGAAAATGAATCAGAAATACAGAAAAGGGAAATGATAACCGATTACCAGAGTAACGCATACCGAATTTCTTACCAGGGCGTGTCCATGACAGAAAATGCACTGGGAAACCCCAACCTGATTCAGGTGGGGGTAGTCCCGGGCTGTACCATCATGGTTGCTCCGCAGAAAAGCTACGGCATAGATTATCTGCCCAACGGAGAATACCGAAGCTGGACGCTGACGGGATACAACACCCGTCTGAACCGCACGGAGGCACACTACATCTATGCCCGTCTGGAACGTGGTTCTGACGATGCCATGGTGCTGTTTTCCGTGAACGACTATGCTACTGACGGAAGCATCGGCGGAGAGAATCCCAGCGAAGATTTCTATTACATACGTATCGGAAGCATTACCGCCACCGGCAGTCTGGAAGCTGCCACCCTCGACCGTGAAATTACACTGGACTACGGTAAGCTTTTTACTCCTGAAGGTAATGACCAGGATGCAGCCGGATGGAAGGAACTGTTTGAAGTGACAGCCGATGACCTTATCCGTCCGCTGAAACGCTTCACTTCCTACATAGTTCAAGGCACGCTTTCCATTATCGGCAAGCTGGTTATCAACGACAAGCAGATTTCTGATGTGGCACGCCAGGGAGATGATGGTAATTTTGTAGAAAGCGATGAAAATTTGCCCACAACAAAACTGTTGATGGGTAAATATCTTGATGAACTTAGGAAAAGACTTTTAAGTAAAGACCGTGAGGACCAGACAGAATTTCTTCTCAAGTTTGGCGAGTTTATTGACAGCATGATTGCCGGCAAGGGTGCTGGTATATTCCCCGACGGTCGTGGGCAGTTCTCAAGGCTGGAGGTACGTGATGCACTTGTTGTAATGCGGCTTATCATAAATGAGATTCAGGCGATGGCAGGTGATTTCTCTTTCAGCGATGCAGGATGTATCGAAAAGGTGGAAGACCTGGGAGACGACACTTACAAATTGTGGATGGAGAAGCGTACAGAATATGATGTGACAAATTTTACTGAAAACGACATAATGTATTCCATCATCAATAATCTGCTGACTGGAGGCACGGATTATTACACAAGCTGGTTCCGCTGTCTGACAAAGAACGTCAACGACAACACGCTAACGGTAGTGCTCTATCCTGATTCAGAAGTACCTGGAGGGAAAAACTATCCTCCGGTGGCCGGATACAACGTCACTCGACGTGGTAACTCTGTATTGCCAGACGAAGGAGAAGTGAACGAGCGTGCGCAGAGCTGGCTGCTCTCCAGCCGAGAAGGGCGCATCATGTTCCTCGCCAATGTCTACAAGCCTATATTGGAAGATTACAACTACGCCATCAGTATCGGTAAATTCCCTAATATTAAAGCTTTGGATAATCTTCCGGTCACTACAGAAGACGTGGGTGTGATGGCCAAGACTATCGTCTGCGAACGGCTATATCAATATGATTATAACGGTGATGTCATATCTAACAAGGTGGACCGCGGCGAATGGTCGCTCACAGTGGCGCAGTCAGAGCAGCCTTATCGCTTTATTCAACACGATAGACTTTATCCGGACGGACAGCACACGTTTACGGAACTGGAGCAGCACACCGTCTATCATTACGGATGCAAGTGGGGTTGCTTGGTAGACAAGACGGAAGATGAACCTGTATGGAACTCCCCTTCGTGGTCTTTACTTGAGGGCGACAAGAATTATCATCTTGACTTCGAAAGTTCGAATGGATGGCAGTTCTTCATTCAGCAGGTCAATACAGACATTACTGCAGTAGTAAGTTATGGTAACAGAAATATAACTAACGTTCTCATGGCTACAGATGGAGTGGAGGTAGAATGGCTTCGTGACACAGGAAACATACCATCAGATAACAGTTGGAAACCTACATACGTTGACGGTCAGAAGCATGTCATACATCTATCCGTAGCCGATATGGGTAGTGGTTGGGGAAGTGAGTATCGGAAGATAAGTTTCATCTGTAGGGTATTTATACCTGTAGGAGAAAATTTTGAAACAGTGGAAAACAAAATTAACATCAAAATATAGATTATGAAAGAAGTCTTTGTAAGGTATTCGATTCATGAATGTATTGGGAAAGTGGCTAATGGAACTTTATCCAGAGAAATGCATATTTCCGATATAATTGATATAGAAGAAGATAAAGTAGACGATTTGCAATACATTAAAGATAAGCTATCAGAAATGTATGGTTTTTTTACATATCAGATAGAAATTAAATATATAAAATATGGGAATAGTAACTAAGCATAAAGATATATCGGTACATATAGATCCTATATCGTTTACAGCCGATATTGAGGTTTTAAGTGGAAACATTGCTCAGACTTACAACAATGATAGTAAGGAATATGAGCCTGACCGAAGCGTTGTTCCGTGTATATTAATGCCTTATGTAGTCGTGTCTGACCCCGAAGGGCAAATGAACGGTAAACGTTCTATCACAGGTGTTGAATGGTATGAAGGTGCTCCTAAGAAAGATGGTAGTAATAGAATTACAAACGGAGATGATTATGTAATATCTGACACAGACACTCCTACATATTCTCTTAAGGTAAAAAAGAATGTAGAGCCGAATAAACCTTTACAAATTACTGCAATTTTTACAGTTACAGATACTCGTAAAAATACAGAGATTAAATTTGAAAGAAGTGTAAATCTTTATACAGCTTTATATGACATATCTAATTATGCTCTGTCTATTGACGCGCCTAAATCCTGGACGATTGATCCGTTGCGTGAAGTTGCTGACAGTAATGGCAAATGGTTGCATACTATTACTGCACAACTGACTAGCGGACTTCAAAAAATAGCGGATGAAAATGCAGCATATTGGTGGCAGATAAATGAAAATAATAGTGGTTGGAGAGATATTACACAAGATGAACTTGATATATATATATCAGGTAAAGATTCAGAAGGTAATTGGACTAAAGCCTTAACTTTTGATGCGAGATTTATAAGAAATACAGCTTTTCGATGCTTGTCTAGATTCTATAATGGCGAAAGACCTACATCTTCCGATTCGACTTTATCAGCTGTGTCAGTAATTAATGTACAGATGCCAAAATCTCTTAATGTTCAGATACGTCAGTTAAGCGGCAGCAAGATTAATGCAACAATGACAACTTCTGTAAAGTTTGAGTGCGTGATAACGGATAATAAACAGATTATTGGTACGGATAAGGATAAATTTTTTACTATTATTTGGAAAGCCCATTCAGGAAAGGCTGGAGTAACAGACAAAGAGATAGGAAGGGGTAGAACAATAACTTTTATTCCTTCATCTTTGGGCTTTGATAAGAATTACGGAATAAGCATATACGCAGAAGTTAAATTATATGCAGTCACTGCATTGGTGTTGAGAAACGGTAAATTAATGTTAAAGAATAACAAGGCTGTAACAGCCGCAAAATATGAATAGGTTATGGGATATTTATTAGTTAGTCCAGATGTGTTAGACGCAAAGGGTATAAAGTATTACGAGCGAATACCCGATGGGCGTGGTATTGTGGATTTTACAATGATTAGAGTAATAGGTAGTGTGGAAAACGTGCAGATTGTTGGTTCAAAAAAAGAGCTTGACAAACTAATATTAGAACAGAAAGAATCAGGCATGTTTGACAAGCCGACAATACTTCCTGAATTAGGAGGAGAGTTGGTTACAGATGAGACAACTGTTGATAAAGGATTTGCTGTTAATCCAGATGCAGGTAGTACGGATAAAGGAGTCGAAGATGCTGTAATTGTTGAAAATAATAACACTGTTGAAAAGGAGGTGTAAAATGTCGAATAAAGTAGAAGCAGGGTTTACACTCATCGGATTGATGGATGGTACGACTTTAAATGGATTTTTGAGAGTTGAAGGGAATCCGTTAGTACAGAGGTATAACAAGGGTACAAATGTATTTGTGCCAGATTTTGAAGCATCAGGTTTTCCAGGAGCTAATCTACCTGTTGCGGTTGTAATAATACGCGATACAGCAGATGGAGATGTTATGATACCAACGGCAGGAAGTATAGTATGGAAATACAATGGTGTTGAATTGGAATTTGGTGACGATGATTTATGTACAACCGATGGGCTTGAGGGCGTTTTCAAGAAAATTGACAGTCGTAGCACTATAATTAACGGACAGTCATATGATTTGCCGGCTCTACAAGTCCGTAAAAACTTTGTGCCGATATCGGGATATGATAATGACCGTTTATCAGTTAGCGGTGCGGTTGAAGTAAGTGGTAATTCGGTCGCTTTTTCTGATATAAGCAAAGAAGTAATTATTCAGGAAACTACTGGAAACGCATATAGCATGTCTATCACAGATGATAAAGGCTTTTATCTTGTAACAGAAAATGATTCTCTTACAGCTAAATGTAATATTTATAAAGACGGAAATGAATTGTCTGACTATAATGGAATTACTTTTAAATGGGAGAAACTTCTTGGAAGTGGCAATGTTACTATGGGAACTTCACGTACTCAAGTGGTTGCAAACGCAGACGTTGATAACGTGCTTCTCTTGCGGTGCACTGCTACTATAAGTGGAGAAACAATATCTGAAACTGTTACTATTACTGACGTATCAGACCCTTATGAAGTCTATTTCGATATTACAGGAATTACAGGTAATGCAATTCGTGCAAATGAAACAGCGGTAATTGCGCCTAAAGCTAGGAAACGCTCTGACATTAGTCAAGTCGCATCAGTGTCTTCCTGGTCTTGGAATATTAGAGATAATGCTGGAAACGCATTTACCTTGACAGGGAAAGAGTCTGCAACATTTAACGCTGCTACAGCTAGTATATCCTATGCAGACATTAAGCGTGCAGGTATGGGAATCAGTGGTAGTGTAAGCGCAACAATAGGATAAAGAATTATGATTGCATCAGGTAGTTTTTCTTTAATCGGAATGCAAGATACTATAGTATATGAATCTTGCTATAAAAGGACAGAACATAACGTGAAACCATCTACTCCTGTTTCAATAGGAGTAGAAATACCTGAAGGATGGAGTGCTACAATGCTTGATGTATCAGCATCATTTCCTTATTTGTGGGAAAGTCAAAGGGCAAGAACAGAAATGTATTCGTCGAATGACATTTCTAATGCTGTTTTGGTGTATGCAGGTTATAGAATTAGCAATACGGGAAATAAAATTTCGGATGCGAATTACAAGTATAGCGATAATATAAAACTCTCTAAAGGTCAGGTTATAGAGGTAAATACAGCGGGAAGCTCTGTATCGGTTATTTCATTGTCTAATGGAAGCACGGCGAGTTTTACCCCTGTTAAAACTTTAAATAGCACCGTTCCACAAGTGTCTACCTACACAGCGGATGAAGATTGCAATGTCGTAGTTTGTGTTAAGACTACTTCTGCATACAGTGTTAAGATATACACTGCAAGTTACGGTGCATGGTCTACTCCAACCTTAAAAAACAGCTGGGGTAAACAAGGTGCAAAACTGCGAATGAGAACATGGGCAGAGGGTGTGGAGTATTTGCAAGGAGCAGATGGAGAAGAGTTTTACGACGTTGTTGTATATAATAATAAATTATATCTATGCACCAAAACTCATACCTCTGACTCTAACAACAACCCTTCATCTTCTATATCAGGATATTTGGGTTTTTGGGAATCTGCTCAAGAATGGACTTTTATCGCAACAAAGTTACTATTAGCTGAGAAGATTAACGCAGAACAGATTAATGCAGATGGAATTAAAGCTAAAAATGTAGATATCGAAGGAAAGATTACTGCAACTTCTGGAATTCTTGGAGGATTTACAGTCACTCAATCAGCAATAGGCTCTACCAGTGTTGGTGATAGTTTATTACTTATGAGAAATGGTATATCATTTAACAATAAAAAAAAGACGGCTGGGATTGGTGATACCTTACCTGGATCTACAGGAATTGTATCCAAAGTTGCTGGTATATTTACGACAACTTTAGATAAATACGACTTACATTCAGAAGGTATTGGGACATTAATTGTACAATCTAAAGGAGGTGTATCACATACTGCGTTAAGTATAGTAACTGAAGGACGTGATTATGATACAGCGATTGATTTTCGTGGTAAAATTAACACTCATGGTAGTGAGTTAGGCGGATCTTTTGGTGATTACGGCCTGACTACAGCAGTTGGATTTCAGCATGTATGGGACCCCTCGGCTGGTAGATTTAGACTGGGAGATTTGTTTTTTGTAAATGGAATATTAACCGGTGTCAGATGGCACGATAATTAATAAAAATTTTAAATTAGAAAGATTATGGAAACAATAGATTTTAATGAAGTAATAAGAGATCCGGAAACTATATCAGTTGTGGGAGTACTATTGCCTACGGCTACATACAACAGCAAAGGAATAGTATCATTTGCCACTTACAGGAATATACCACAAAAAATTAATATTGGCAAAGAATATAACGCTATACGGATTGCTGATAACTTAGGCAAGTGGACCAGGCAATCTATTTCTTTTTTTGGATACATACCATCTGGCAAGATACTCGCTTTTCAGGGGTTTGTGTTTTTTGAAACGACAGATGTAACACTGAACGGTGGAGCAAAAATTTTATCACAAGGAGATAATAGCGAAGGTCTTCTAGCATTGTATGCTAAACAAGAAAATGATAAGTTCCATGTATATTTAGTTGCTCCTGTGTTAGGAAGTTCAGAGATTGATACTTTTTTTATAACTAGTCCTTATGAATGTATGAGGGAAAAATTAATATTGGATGATTCTTATAAAAAGCTTCAGATAGATATCATAGGAGGCATTTAGTCTCCTATGATACAGATAATTCTGTCATGTCTTCGCTTGAACCATTATAAGTTGTATATATTGGAGTTCCGGTAATGGTTTGGAATATATCTTGTGGACCAATGTCGTTTGTTGGGGTTTTGTAAAAGAGATCCATTGTTGTATCTGTCATTTTGTAAAGGATACTACCTGCTATGTTATCACCCAATAACCTAATCAGTGTTGGTGTAGGAGTTAACCCATTGCCTGCTTTTAATAAAAAAACACCTTGTGTAACTTGGTTATTTGGAATGTTGTATATAACAGCTCCGAATCTGGTATACCTCTTTACACTTGCAATCTGAATTAATTTACCTCCGCTAGTAGGCATAGATTTGAACATATTTTGTTTGTCTTCAAGCGACATAAGTCCATTTCCTGTTAGTGTTGCCATAGGTAATAGTCCTCCCACAACTAACTAACTGAACAAAAGAAAAGTGAAGATTATTTTTATCTTCACTTTCCTTTTGTTCTAATTAAATAGACAGTTGTCGTATCAGAGTGCTTTCACTTGTCTGTGCATATACCATTGTCATTTTTAAGCTTCTATGACCTATTACCTTTTGTATTGTAGTAACAGGAACATCTTTGTTTACAAGTCTTGACGCACAAGTATGTCGAGCCACATGAGCTGAAACATTCTTATCTATACCTGCATGTTTTATAGCAGTTTTTAATCTGGCATTGAACAATTCCTTTTTTATTCCGAAAAAATCATCAAGCCTGTAAAGATATTTATTTATTATTTGCTCTGCTCTTCCGTCGAATATAGAAGAAATAGGTATCCTAACGCCTGTATTTGTCTTTATGGAAGTATAGGTAAGCCACATTTTCCCATTTTCTATGGTGAAATTTTTCGGGGAGAATGAAGCAAAGTCTGATATTCTTGCTCCGGTGTAAGCCATAAAAAGGAATCTGTCAAGTGTAACAATGAATCGTGATGGAGTGTCGGTACGTGCTATGTAATTTTCAATTTTACGAATATCATCGTCAGTCAGCGACTTCATTTTATATTTCAGACGGTCTGAAAGCTTTTCATGATAGAAGTCGAAACTACCGGAAGGGACCTTGTTGCCAAACAATTTCCTGGCAATATTATAATAACACCTAAGCACATGTATATGCATACCTATTGTAGTTTGATTCAGACCGGCTTCACGCATATAGCGTATAAATCCCTTTGCATAATCTTCCGTAATATCGGAAACTGAACATTCTTTACAGAATTTCCTGAGATGCTTTAGCACACGCCGGTGTATTCCTTTTGTTCCTTCGCGAATATCGCGGTGTTCTATCTGATATTCCATCATCGAATAGAAGTCATTAGATGACTCACGCCCGTCCCATATTTCCTTCAGCTTTGAAAGTGTAAGCTCTCCGTCGTAATCAAGTTCATACTCTTCAAGCTGATAAAGCGTTTTACGGATAAACAGATTAAGTTTCCTTGCATTTGGGTTACGGATAATAAGTCCGTTTTCACCATCCCATTCATCGTGAAACACATGTACGTTTGTATCAATTAAGATACTTTTACCGAACTGTTCGCAGCGCACATATACGCTGAACATACCTGAATCAAATTCTTTGACGCAGATAGAATACTTGATTTTGTTCATAGAAGGTTTATTTTATTTGGCTATCACAAGTTAGAAAAAAATTACATAAAAAGCAATACCTGTAAAAGAAATAGTTATATTTGTAATAAATAAACCTAATTGCAGGTTTGTTTTATTTGGCTTGAAGGGCGGAGCAAAGTGTTGCACATCCGTCCTTCTTTTTATTGTTTTAAAGTGCAAATAAGCATTCAATTATCAAAAAAACAGACCCGTTTTATTCGGATATAAATATTTTTTGTAATTTAGCGGCGTGATAGGGAAAACAGGGATTCCCTTCTTCGATGAGAGTTTTATCAACACAGAAAGGAGACAAGCGATTGTCTCCTTTCTTGTTTTTGTCCGCCGAGAAACCGTCGTTTTTTTGTCCTTCATTCTCCAATGTGCTCTTCGTAACTTTGTATTGCAACAAAAACCAAATGTTTAACTAAAAACGACGACAAGATGAAAAAGATGATTTTAATGTTTGCACTGCTGATTTCTGCAGTGACCGTTTTCGCACAGGGAGCTGTAACCTCTGAACCTTCTACTGCCGGATTCGTAATCGACCTGGGCACGTTTACCGGAATCGTAGCACTTATTTCGGCTATCGTGACACAGATTCTGAAAGTCATTCCTGCCATTTCAGAAAGCAAGCTCGCAAAAATCGGTGTGAGCGTGGCGGTAGGTATGGTGGTGTGCGTGCTGGCATGGGCGCTTCAGCTTACTCCTCTGCTCGAAGGATACCAATGGTGGGGAACGCTTATTTACGGACTGGCTGCCGGCCTTAGCGGATGCGGTTTCTACGATGTGGTAAAAGCTATTGCCGCTCTTTTTAAGGATAATACGGAAGAGATGGAATAACGGGGAGTCGGAAGGAGGCACGGAATGGACGCAGAAATGGTGACGGCCATAAGCGCAGCTGTAGTTTCCGTGGGTACCTTGATTTTTACTCAGTACAACAAAATGACGCAGAAGTATCGTGACAAGATGAACGATATGAAGTTGGAACGGTACAAGCAGGAAACCGAACGTCTTAGCTTCAAGCGAAGCGAGAATACGGCAAAGGTATTCGGTGAGCTGTGGAAGGTGCTCTACGAAACAAAGGCCGACAGGGTGTACATCGTACAGCCGCACCCGCTGGGTAACGCAGCCTTCCTTTCCATCTATTTCGAAGTGAAACGCAAGGGGGTGTCGGGCATGAAGGATAATGTGCAGCGGCTCCCCATGAGCGAAATGGCAGTATTCAGCAGAGGACTGGCCGAAAACCTTTTTCTCTGCTATACGAATATAGACTCTCAAGTGAAGGACAAGATGGCCAAATCCCTGTTTATAACCAATGGCTGTCGCGCCGTAGCCATAAAGAGGCTGAACAGCGCTTCCGACTGGGTAGGAAACATCTTCTGCGAGTTTACCGACGAAATGGAGGTAAGTGAGGAACAAACCCACAAGGTGCTGCACGATGCAGCGGTGAACATACAGTTCATTCTTCCGGAATACCGGGAGAATCCCTATAAATAGAGTTACAAACCAAAAACACAACACAAACAATGGACGAAATCAGTTTTAAGAAGGGAGCTGAAGGCTATGTGGCCGAATATACTTCCGAAGGACGTACAATGGTGCAGATTCAGGGTGTGAAAAGCGGAAGGCTTTCAATCTCCCGGTTTATTGACACCATGGAACCCGTCGCAATGGATACGGTGAATTTCACAAATTCAGTAATTGAAATCAATGTACCTGCCGGCATGAAGGTACGGCTTCTGAGCGATGTGGAGGTGAAAAAAGTCAAGGCATTGGTCATCAAGGATACCGCAGCAGCCGGTGGTGGCGGAGGAGGTGAAAGCTATGTGCTCCCGAAAGCCAGCGACTCTGCTTTGGGAGGAATCCAGACCGGATTTTCAGAAAGCGGAAAGAACTATGCTGTAAGAGTAGACGGAGCAGGTAAAGCGTATGTCACGGTAAACTGGACAGACACCACATATACCAATGCTACAACAGCAAAGCCCGGAATTGTAAAGCAGGGTGCCCATGTAACAGATGCTACAGGTTCGGAAGATGCACATACCGTACTGAACAAGCTGATTGACGAGCTTGAAAAGGCCGGGGTTCTGGCTTCTGCATAACCACAGTCACAACACACAAACTAAACTAGACACGACATGAGAATCTGGATTGATAACGGTCATGGTGCAGACACCAATGGGAAGCAGTCGCCCGACGGACGGTTGCGTGAATATGCCTATGCACGCGACATTGCACGCCGCGTGGTGGATGCGCTGAAGAAGAAAGGGCTCGACGCGCAGCTGCTCGTTCCGGAAGAGGAAGACATTTCGCTTCAGGAACGGTGCGCACGCGCCAACCGGGTGAAAGACAGCATCCTGGTATCCGTCCATTGTAACGCTGCCGGAAGCGGCACGCAGTGGATGACCGCACGCGGATGGGAGGCATGGACCAGCGTAGGTCAGACCAAGGCCGACAAACTGGCCGAATGTCTGTATCAGAGTGCGGAGCAGGTGCTGAAAGGCATGAAGATTCGCAAGGACACCGCCGACGGCGACAGCGACAAGGAAAGCGGTTTCTATATTCTGAAGCACACCGTATGCCCGGCCGTGCTGACGGAAAACCTTTTCCAGGACAATCGCGAAGATGTGGACTTCCTTCTGTCGGATGAAGGTCGCCAGAAGATTGTCACGCTGCATGTGCAGGGAATCTGTAAATACCTGGGCGTATGAAACAGCTTCCGTGGATACTGGTAGGCTTGCTGTCGGCCGCGCTCCTCTTTTCGCTTTTCTTCCGTGGATGCGCGTCGCCGCAGTCTGGTCAGGGTGATACCGTATGGCTTCCCGTCAGGGTAGATACGATACGCGACACGGCAGTTGCTCCTCCCGTGTCAGAACGTCCCGCAGGAACAGACACCGCACGCCTTCCGGTATATCGTCCGCAGAAACTGTCCGGACCAGCTTCCATCCCGGACAGCATAGCGGATACGGTTACGGTTGTTTCTGATTCGCTTTCTACAGGGAAAGACAGCGTGGACGTGATTATTCCTCTCACAGAGAAGGAATACCGCACGGACGACTACCGGATAGTCATTTCAGGGTATCGCCCGCAACTGGTGTCGGCAGAGTTTTACCGACGCACACAGACGGGGGTGGTAAATGCACCGGCACCGAAAAAAAAGAGGTGGGGGATAGGACTGAGCGCCGGATACGGGATAGGGCTTTCAGGGAAGACAGAACCGTTTCTGGGCGTTACGCTTAATTACAACCTGCTGCAATGGTAGCGGCAGGTTGTTTCTTTAAACACAAGAGAAAAACACAGGGCAGACGTGCCCGATAAACAAAGAAACGATGAGTAAGAGTGAGATTTTTAACACCATCCTCCGCATGGTATCGGAGGAAACGGAAATACCGTCCGCACAGATCCTTTCCGGAAGGAAGGACACAGAAACGGTAGATGCACGCTATCTGCTCGTGCATTTCCTTTTTCAGAGCGGATTGAATCCGTCGTATATCGCTGCACGAATCGGAAAGACGGAGCGTGCCGTCAACCAGATTCATACCAATTTCGACCAGCGTCTCAGCACACAGAAAATATTCAGAATAAGTTGCGAAAGAATCAGGAAGAGGTTAGGAAATAACTCATTCCCAGAGTAATGCTTCGTCCGTACCTTTGTCATGTCGGGAAATAGTTCACGACACAACACAAACACAAAACAGTATGACAATCAAAGGTATGGATGGCCAGAGTTACAACGTAACCGGCCAGGGACAAGGTAATTTTAACACGGTGGGGGCTGCAGCCGGCATCGCATCATTTTTGGGTATCAACGGTGGTAACATCCTGGGTCGCAATGGCTGGGGATGGAACGCAGAAGGCGTATGCTCAGACAACATGCCCGTAAGCCGTTATGAGTTGAACATGGTGGAACAACTGAACGCAAAGGATTCAGAAATCGCTTTGCTGAAGGCTGACAAGTACACTGACCAGAAGATCGTGGAAGCCTATAAGGACTTGCAGGGTCAGATCAAGGAACTTTCAGTGGAAGTTCGCTCCAACAAGGACGCTCAGACCGCTGTCAACATGCAGCAGGCCGTTTACAACGGTACCAACACCGCTGCTCTGCAGTGTATGCAGAACAGCATCGCCGCTTTGCAGGCTATCACTAAGACATACATTCCGTCAAGCAACGTATGTCAGGATGGATGCTGCGGATGTCCGTCTGCCCAGTAACCCCAAACTGGCCCCGGGGGAGGACCGTCCGGTCTTCCCCTTCCTTTTGATTTTCAAGCACTGTAGAAAAAACTCAAACACGCAGAAAAATGACAAACGCACAGATTCTGACCGCTGTCATCCTGAAATGGGGTGAGCCGGTCATTCCGGTTATGATGGGCAATACGCTCAACGGTATTTCTGCCGGCATGCTTCCGGTGGAGAAGTTATTCAAGTCAATCGGACTCGCAGGCCCCGGATGGCAGATTTCCAATGAAATCAATTCGCTGGCATCTTTAGGAGGGACAAAAATGATCCGTCCGTTCCTCGAAAAATTTGTGTCCCGCATTCCGGACGACATGATCCCGGAACTGGCTCACGGATACGTTGACTCTGCCATCCAGCAGGGAAAGCTTTCCATAATCGACGGATTTTTCACCTTCGACCGCAATGACCTGGTGGAACTGAAGAAATACCTGGACTGCAACCTTCCGTATCAGAAACCCGAGGAATATGTGGTGAAGGTTCCGCAGCAGCCCGCACAGCCGTCGCACCCACAACCGCAGCCTGCACCAAAGAATGAAACACGAGAAAAAGAAGAGAAATAAGTGCCGAATACAGGCGGCCTGGTGTCCTGTAAAAGATATATAACACAAACACAACACAACTATGATTCAGTCAATTACTTTGTCTGGAGTTCCGACAGCTACCGCTCAGCCACTGACGGTAAACATCACTAAGAAACTGCGTCAGGCTTATTGCGTGAACAACGGCGTTCAACCTACTGCTACCGTCGTATTCAGTGTAGCAAGCGTCACAAACAACAACACGCAGAACATTGCGCTTATCAACGCAGCTGTAACTCTGACCTACACTCCGAAAAACGGATGTGCAGCAAAGACTATTCAGTGGACCGAACAGTTTACAGTAACCTTCATCGGTGCGGCAAATACAGCCCCTACCAGTGTGGTAGCTACAGCTTTAGTTCCGCAGGTATTCTCTTACAATGAGAACGGTTGCGGTTGCTCTGCTTGCGGCGCACTGATTGCAGTCCCGGTCACGATTACTGCTACCTTTCCCGCTTAACGAAGTTCAGGCAGCCGCGTTTAGCGCTTTCAGTCTGGCATCTGCCGATGAACCCGTAAAAAAGCGAAGGAAAAGGAAAAATGTTTGAGTGGCTTCCCGTCCGCGAGGGCGGGAAGTTTTGAAGAAACTAATTTAAAAATATCGAGATATGGATAGAGAACAAATGATCTCCCGTTACGAGGAGCTGTATGATAAGATGAAGGACAGCAAGGACGTGAAGAATATGAAAATATTCGGCGAAGCTGCTACCTATTATTTCAAGGAAATGGCAAAGATGCATCCGGAAATGGCTATGAGCTGGCTGAGCCACCTCGAAGCAATGTGCTGGGATAATTTTTTGTCGGAAACAGAGGCCGTGAATATCGGTAAAACCATGGTCAACGAAGATGGGTTGAAAGGATTCCACTGGGGGCATGACACTTTCGTGTCTGCCGTGAAACAACTCGGAGGAGTTCCCGAAGAAAAACCTTCGTACAACTCGTATGCACTTTGTGTCACAGCCAACATGATTTACAGCGACATGGCATACAGCATCGCTGAAGACATGGGATACAAGACACCTGCCGAAGTGCCGAACGAAAAGATGGCCCTTTCATGCTACAAGAAAGCTGTGTCCTACCTGAAAGACAAGGACAAGAACTTTCAGGTGCGCCGTTACTTCAAGAAGCGCATGTACGGAGAGCCGGCAGCCATGTAACAGCCGCATAGAAGAAAAGCTGGACCTTCTTATCCGCATGGTATCCGAGATGGGTGGCCTTCGCGGATTCGGGCTGGACATTCTGGCCAACTTCTTCGGTAACAAACTCACAAGAATGTAGTTTGTCTTTCCACCCTATATGAATGAAAATGCAGCCGGGTTTTGTCGTTTCTTCCCCGGCTGCATTGTTTTTTAATTATCAGTAAATTATATCATTGTCTGACAAAATTTACATTTCCAAAGTTAGTGTATCCTCCGTCAAAATAAATAAGCCATTCCCCAGAAGGGCTTGTTTCGTGTCTCATATTGACCATGTTTTCGGGAGGGCAAAGTGCGCTGTGAGGAGGTATTTCACCATTGTCGTAAAACCAGTAGAAATATATTTCATCTCTTGAAATGTTTGTATAATAATAACCTTGTGCTGAATATGTGTTTCTAACTGTTCCTGAATCCTTATAACTCCATTCCACACTCCATTCTGCTGTCCCTATTTCGTTGTCAAATGTAAGGGTATGAACAGCTCTGTATTTCTGTCCACCATATTGATAATCTATGCCGGCTTTAAACGTATGACCTATCATTTCTTCCTGTAGAAGATTGCTTACTTCTTTGTTTTCCATAACTTTATTTTCACCTTCCTGGTTGGTAAAATAAAGCTTGTTTTCTGAGAAATTTATGTTATATATAAATGAAGGTGCGTCGTCTGGCATTGAGCCGGTTTCATCATCGCATACTATGATTACATTCCCATCTTCATCTATTTTCCATTTTGCAACAGACATCATTTCAGGTCTATCATATTTCCTGTAACTGTTTCTTTCCATCCATTCAAAATAGCCGTCTGTGCGAAATCTGATTGCTTCATCATCATCGGATATAAAATATCCATTCGTTAGTTTCTCAGATAGCGTGTTCTGTGTCGTTTCTTCTGTGCCTTCGTCCTTTGAGCAACTGAAAAATAGAACGCAAGCAATAAGCATTGTTAAAATTTTTTTCATACACTAATTAATTTTTATTTCAAGCAAATGTAACTATAAGCATAAAATAAAAATATGATTATGAGATGAAAATTTTAAAAGTGCTGATTTTCGGAGGAAAAATGAAAAAACAAAACAATTTTAAACGTGAGTCGCATTAAAATTGTTAGCGTATGGGCAAAAAAAATTAGCTCTTCTTTCTCAGATTGACTTCCACATCGAGCAAGCCACCGCAATAAGGGCAGACGCTTGCACCTGATTCTTTACGCACTTCTTCCGGGCTGGCAAAGAGTTGCCACATGGGAACTTCAAGGGCTTCTGCTATTTTTTCATAAGAAGAAATATTTGCAGTTCCATTAATTTGTGTAGATAACGTAACTCTAGTTATTCCTAGCTTGTCTGCTACTTCATTAATAGTAAGTCCTTTCTCCTTTATAATATCTTTAATTCTGTTCATTGTTTTATTTTTTATGCAAATATACATCTTTAAGTAAAATGTAAAATAAACTACTTACGAAATTATGTTAAACGTAGTAGAAAACAATACATTTATATTTGATATGTAAAATAAAGTACTTACATTTGCATTGTAATCATTAAGACAAAAAAGATATGACACAGAAATTCAACAAATCCGAAATCATGAAAGCTGCTCACAGAATCCGCAACCATTCATGGAACTGCACCATGAGCCAGGCATTAAAAGAAGCATGGCGCAGAGCAAAGAAAGAAGCCGCACAGCGTGAGGAATCAGAAAAGCGAATGGCTTCCATGAAAAGCAGCAAGGCCGACCAGCGCAATGCACGCATGTATCAGCACGTGGTTTTCGGTAAGAATGACTGGGCCATAGATTACGGACGCAAATACAGATATTAATAACCTTATAAATATAGAATATGAATTATGAAGAAAAAACCAGCATCGGAACTCCGGATAATGGCTTCGGAGTTTATTCACCGCAAACTGAGCGGTGCGCCATTCGTATCAGTGAATTATTCGGAAGATGGAGCGACAGCATTTTGCGTGTGGCCGGATGGTGTAAGAGAGTATTTGTACGTGGACTACGCCGACCTAATGCCACAAAGCCAGCACGAGCGTGCGATGGCGTACATACACGGAGTAAGGTAAAAGGAAAGAAACTCTGGTACATTCATGTGATAACCTTTGCAAGCATGGCGGTTTTTATTCCTTGCGTTGTGTTTTCGGGATTTATTCCTGCTGTGGCAAAAGTTATTCTCATAGTTCCTTTGGGACTATTCACTGCATGGTGCATGCTTGTATCTTTTGTCCGCATTATGCAGGGTGTCACAGGGTGTAAAGATTTGGATAAAATGGAAAATGAATTTAAAGGCGAGGATTAGTAATTATGGAAGAAGTGTTGAATAGTGAACTGGTGTTTGTGGGTGATAATAACGAAGCTTTGACAGACACATATAAAGTAGCTGAGGTTTTCGGAAAAGAACATAACAAGGTATGCCGTGATATAAATAACCTTGGATGTTCATCTGATTTTCAAAACGCCAATTTTGGCGTTTCGTTCATTATCAGAGATTTACCAAACGGAGGGCATAAAAAAGAAAAGTATTACACCATGACCAAGGACGGATTCACTTTCCTTGTCATGGGATATACGGGAGCCAAGGCAGCCCGGTTTAAGGAAGCCTACATTTCGGCCTTCAACCGAATGGAGAAAAAGCTCCGTGAGCAGGTCACGAAACCGCAGCAGGACGATATAGACGTGAGCAAGTACGGAAGGAAGGAACTTGCCCAGCTTCTGATAGAAAGCGACGAGGAGCTGGGAGATGCGCTTGAACAGCTTGAACGAAAGAAAGAAGAGGTAGCCGTGCTAAAGTACCGTCTGGAGCAGATGGAGAAATGCCGTGAAGAAAGCCTTCATGTATCAATTCCCTCAGCTTTTCCGGAGGGAAAAGAGCAAAGCAGCCTTTTGAAGCGGGTTGAGCGTCTGGAAAAGATTGTGTCCGCATTTGCAGGCGATGTGGAAGGATTGAAGGAGTGGAAGAAGGAGGATGTATCGGACATGTACTACAAGCCTGAATTTTACAAAAAGTATCCCGAGTGTATATACATAAGCAGCCCCGTGCTTACACCTTCGGTCATGTACCGTGCAATGGATATGGAGGACCTGCGGATACGTCTGTGGAAAGAGCTTAGCATAGAAATATCCCCTTTTTCGCTATTGCAGTTCCTTTATGAGCACAAGTTCCTTCAGGCAAAAGAGCAAGAGCGAATGAAGCCCACGGAGTTTTCACGTATGCACGGATACGCATACGCCATGGAACCTGACAAGGACGAGGAAAGCGGTATCCTTACTTACCGTCCGCTTTTCACCGAGGCGGGATTTCTCCGGATAATGGAAACCATAAAGATGGAAGGAGTGCAGCCATGAAAAGAGAAGAAAGGTTACGAATAGCCAGGATGGTGGCTGCATTGCCGGAAGTTCCGCTTCTTCCGTCAGCAGTGCAACACGTAGCGGAATGCGCAAAGCTGCCATGCAGGGATAATCCGATTCCGTTTCTTACGGCAAGGGAAATAAGGATTCACCACCGCGATGCGATGCTTGTGCGGCAGATGGCCAGACTTATAAGCCGCGAGCACGGCATACTGGTACGCTCGGCACAGGTTTTTGATTTTCTTCGCCGTGAAGGGTGGCTGCTTTCGTCGCCGGAATGCTACAACGCCCCTTCCGAGGAAAGCACACGGCGCGGGTTGATGATTGCCGCACATTCGGGAGCAACGGGAGCGGGGCTAAAATACTACACACCTTACATTACACGTGAAGGATACGAGTTCTTTTCACGCATCATCATTCAGAAAGGAGGACATTTATGAACAAGCGCGAAGCAAGAAAAGCAATAGACGGCTATTTTGGAGAAGTAAGACACAGCATTATGTTTACCAGCACCAGGAAAGGCGTGCTGGCCTATGTGGAATATGAGGACTTCATGCCCGAACACACCGTGCGCCGTGAGCTGGAAAGTCTGCTTGGCAGCGGTTATCTGGTCAGTGTGAAACGCGAGTGCTCGCGCTCACTTTTCAAGGAGATTGTGGACTTTCTTTCGTCCGACACGAGCGGGCAGAAAACCCTTCTTATGATGATGGGAAACTACGTTTCTGCGCACCCCCTCCACAATAGCCTGTAGGGCCTGTCAAAACAAATGCAGCAAACCACTTGAGAGGTTTGCTGCATATCGCTCGAGAGGTTTGCCGCAAACCACTTTAGAGGTTGCTGGCGAATAGTTTTTAAATCTTTGTTTCAACAGTAAAAAGACAGATAAAATTAACCTTTAAAAAAAGAAAGAAATGACAAATCTGACGATTGTTCTGGCAGGAATTTTTATTGTATCCTGCTGCGTGATTTTGACAAAAGCAAGAATGTACAGCGTCCGTCGTGCGATGAACCTTCCAAAGCAGGCCGACTGCGGAGAAAAGGAAACCGAGGAATGTGCGAAAAATATTTCTATTTTCCTTGCAGAGAGAGCCAAAGTGTGCGGAATGTACATTCACAACATGGAAGGCCAGGCCGGTGTGACTTACGACGAGCTTCACCGCATCATGCTCGGAAAGGATGAAAGCATTCTTGCACTGATAAGGATTTCCCAGGCTCTGGGTTGTGAGATATTAGTCAGGGAAAGTCCTGCTGACAAAGCTAGTGATAAAAATTGAAAGTCCGTTTGTTGAACAGGGTAAACCATCCGGAAGAAATTAATGATATTTCCGGATGGTTTTTTATATTCAGTTTTTGCTTTTCCCTTCAAGAGCTTCTACCACATCTATCTGTACGATGTCATGGTAGTATGCCTGCACCATTTCGCTAAGTCTTGTTATCTGGTGTCTGATTTCCATTGTAAGGAACGGACGCTGCTGCCTGTCACCTTGTCCCTTCCATTCCTCATACAATTTGTTCCATTTGGCATCCTCTCCTTCAAATCTCCATTTTCTTCCACGTCCAACACCCATGTCCACAAAGAAAAGATAATATCGGAAAAAGAAGGAAATTTTTTCCGTATCGCCCTCTGCCATATTGTAGACCTTCGCATAGAAATTACGGTAGCTGAAAGATTCTCCAGTGCTTCGCTTGGCTGCGGGTGTGTTGCGGTATCCGATGTAGGGACCGGGATAACCTCTTGGCCATACTTTCTGTGTTCCGTAGTTTCTGTGTATGCTCTGTATTGTGGTCAGCGCCCATTTCTTCAAGTCAAGGAATTTTTGTTTCCTTGCTTCGTCCAATGATTTCTGCATGGTATTTTGTTTTTGCAAATATAGTGATTTTCTGAAAACCAGTGCGTTGAGCCTATATTTTTTTGTCCTTCATTTTGCTTTTTACGATAGGTAACTTTGGGTAAAAATCAAACTAGGCATGGCATACAACAGGAACCAACAAGCACGAATAGACGTATATATAGGCGGAACTACTCAGGCAAAAAAGCAGCTTCAGGAAATGAAGAACGAAGCTGCTCAACTGTCGAAGGAGATAGAGTCCATGAAGCAGCAGCAGCTTTTTGAACTTGATCCGAAAGCTTATGATGAACTTGGAAAAAAAATACAGGAAAGTGAGAAACGTTTCAAGTCCATGAATAAGGTCATAAGGGATACTGAAAGACAGATATACAACATATCAAAGGAGTTAAGCGACCTTTCAGGTGAAACGGAACGTAACTTAAAGTCAAGCCGTAATTATTATCAGCAGCAGCTTGCACGAACAGACCCTAAAGACCTTGAAAAAATGCAATATAACGCTTCCATGCTGAACAAAATTATGGAAGAGCTTGAGCGTCGTAAGAAGAATATAGAAGGTTTCGCTACAATATTCGGGAATATACGCGATGTATCCGACAAGGCACTTTCAACGCTTCGCCAGCGTTTACAGGAAGTGATGGGAACTACCAAGGAAGGAACTGAGGAAATGGCCAGATTCTCAGAACAGCTTCGCACGGTGGAAATGGAGCAATCGAGGAGGGTGACTCAGCAGGCAAAAACCACTTTGGGACAAGTTCAGACTGGGACGTTTGACGGGACTATCGGACAGACGAAAGAGGCTATCAAATTGCTTGAAGAATACAAGCAGAAGCTTAAAATAAGCGACACAAAGGGAATAAAGGAGGTCGAAGATGCTATTGCCACGCTTAATGGGAAAATAAAGACTACTTCTGATGAAGTTATAAGTCTGGATGAAGCTCTCGACAAGGCCGGTGAAGTTGGTATGGGTACTTTTGACGGGACGTACGAAGACCTTCAGCAGTTGAAAAAAACATTGCAGGACTATCAAAGCCAGTTAAAAGTGGGTAACACGAAACAACTGGATAAAATAAGGAATGCTTTTAAGGATATTGAATCTGCAGAGCAGGCGGTCTCCAATAAGCTTGTAAATGTAGACGATGTAATGAAACGCTTGCGTACGGCTCCGCTTGAAGAATTGCAACAGGCTTCCGCACAATTGCAGAAAGAACTAACGGAGTCAACCAGACGTACAGAGGAGTATGTAAAGACATCAGCTAAGCTTCGTCAGGTAAGTGCACAGATAGACGATGTGAAAAAAAGCTGGCAGGAGCACGACAACCAGATTGTAGCTACAGCGAAAAGACTTACATCGTATGTGCTGGTTTACGCCGGATTCAATGAAATCGTCGGGCGTATAAAGCAAATGGCTCAGGCGAATTTTGAACTTAGCGACAGCATGACTGACATCCAGAAAACAACCGGGCTTTCCAGTGAAGAGATTGCGAATCTTACAAAAAACATAGATAAGATAGACACACGAACGGCGCAGGAACAGCTTTATAGTCTTGCGGCTTCGGCTGGACAGGCAGGTCTGAAAACGGAGGAAGATGTGCTTGGATTTGTGCGTGCGGCAGATCAGCTTACTATTGCATTAAATGAACTTGGTAATGAAGGTGTAAACACCCTTCTAAAAATCAGCAATCTTACAGGAGAAGGTAAACTTCTGGGAACAGAAAAAGCTTTATTGGCTATTGGTAGTTCTATCAATGAATTGTCTGCTGCAAGTTCTGCCACAGCCGGACCTATTACCGATATTATTAACCGTATTGGCTCTGTGGCAAGCGTATCCAAGATTACTATGGCGGAAATGGCAGCTCTCGGTGCGGTTATGGATGAAAATGCTGAAAGCGCGGAAGTGGCAGGTACGGCTCTTACCTCATTTATATCTGCATTACAGACTAATACAAGGTCAATCGCTATGGCTGTAGGTATAGATGATAAAGTCATTGAAGACATGATAAGCGCAGGTAAAACCATGGATGCTATGCTGGTTGTTCTGGGTAAGTTGAAGGGGATGAGTGAAGAGGATGGATTGAAGGCATTAGCTCCTATAATGAAAGAATTTGGGAGCGAAGGAGAGCGTATGAACCGAGTTATCACTACGCTTTCACAGAACACTGATGTACTTCGTTCTCGTGTAGAATTATCACGCCAGGCGTACGCTGAAGCCATTAGTGTGACCAATGAAGCAAATATTAAACAGGAAAGTGCCATTGGTATAGTAAACCGACTTGGCAACGAAATAAAGGAAACATTCGTTAATTCAAATGCCGTAGAAAGACTAAAAGAGTTTCTATCCACGCTACTTGATTTTGTAAAATGGTTAAAAAGCGGATCTGACGGAGCAGAAGTATTTAAAACTTCAGTTACTTCACTTGTTCTTGGGCTTGCATCTTTTACGGTTGCAGCAAAAGCGGCAGGTGCGGCAATATTCACAGCAAGTACATATACAACGTTGTGGAAGGAAGGATTTTCTGCATTGAATACAGCCATGAAAAAAAATGTAATTGGACTTGTGGTTGCCGGAATAACTACGCTTGGTTATGCTGTATATGATTTGTTGACAAAAGTTAGCGATATTACAAAAGCCACCAATGATTACAACAAGGAACTTGAGCGTGAAAGGCTTCGTGTAGATGCGCTTTTTGAAGGGGCAAAGAAAGAGAATCAGGAAAAGGATGTAAAACTGAAACTTATCAACCAGATAAATGACCGATATGGAGATTATATAGGATTCCTCCTTACGGAAGCTGACAGTAACGAAAAACTTTCTGCTGCACAGGAACTTGTAAACGCTAAAATACGTGAAAGGCTATCGTTGCTTTTAAAGGAAAAACTTCAGGAACAAGCGGCTGAAAAGACCGCATCAGGAGTAAGTACAGCACTTGGTAATATAAAACAAGGACTTCAAGAAACACAGGGTATTTCAGATGTACGGTCAGATGAAGCGTTGCGCGTAGTGCAGCAGATAGTAAACCGTGATATTAAAAAGCCGGTAGATGAAATTGTAAAGCAGGTTTACGCTACCTTGCGTGAAAAGTTCTCCACGGAAGGGAATGCCTACACTTATCAGGATTTTTTCAAAGTAAGTGAAGGGGTTCGCGATTATATCAATGTGCTGAAAGATTACGACAAGGCAGTTGATTCGGCTGTAACTGAAACGGAAGAGAAAATAAACGCAGCAAATCAGGATGTAAAGGCGGCAAATACTAAAATGCTGAATGCCATTACATCCGAATGGAACGAATTGCAGAAGGTAAAAACAGATTCATTGAATGAAAACCAGCTTTTAGAACACAATGAGAAGCTGAAAAAGGCAGCCAATGAATATATCAAAATAGCCAAACAGCAGATTTCTCTTCTTTCTGGCGAAGAGAAGCAGCAGTTGCAAAGCTATGTGGATTTCTATGAGAAAGCCATTTCGCAGGTAGAAAAGACTTCCAAGCAAAAAGAACCGAATATATGGGGATATGGACGCACAATAGACGATGCAAGTGTAGACCAGCTTGTAGCTAAATACAAGCAACTTTTTGCTGAAAGAACAAGTATGCGAAAAGATGCCGACTATTCTACTGCATACGCCAAAGAATTTAAGGATAGGGCAGAAGCTATGGACTGGTACATGAAGAAACTGAAAGAAATTGAAGCACAGCTTAACAAGATGGGGTATAATACCAGTGGAGAGCTGTTGAACGACAAGTCCGGCTCCAGGGGCGAAAAAAGAGAAATGAATGATGAAATGACCGCTGCGCTTTCTGCACTTGAAACATATTTTGTATCCCGTGAAACGCTGATAAAGGAACGGCGTGCAAATGAGGGAATTACCGAGCAGGAAATGAACCGGCAGCTTGAAGCTAACGAATTTGAGCATCTTAACGCACGGATAAAACTTCGCAGGGCATTCCTTGGTGACATGGAATCGCTTAGTAAGGAAGAACTGAAAACCTACGGTCTTGAGGGTAAAGACTTGGAAAAACTGTCAAAGTACCTTCTGGATAAAGGTCAGGCCATGCAAGACGGAATAAGGCTTAAACTGGTAGAAGACGAACTGAAGATGCGTGAAGACCTGCTGAAGCACCAGGAAGCCATACGGAAAATTCTTCTTGACAATGACTATACCGGGCAGGTAGACAAGGAATTTATGTCTGCAATAGACAAACTTGAACTTCTTTTCGGGAAGCAGGAAGAAATGACAGAGGAATCCGGTATTCGGCGTATGAACATTCTCCGTTCCATGTCTCAGGAAGCATATCTTATTGATGTGGAGGAGTTCAGGAAAAGAATTGAAGCGCAGTCTGAATTTTCCGAATGGAGAAAAGACAAGACTACGGAAGACTATCAGGCGCTTCTTTACATGCTTCAGAAGTATAATGATGACTACGAAGCAGCAGAAAACCGTGCCATTGAGCGCAGGAAAAAGATTGCCGAAAAGAAATGGGAAAAGAGCGGACAGAAGGAAGACTGGCAGACAAGGACCGATGAATCTCAGGCAAACGTTGACTTGATGCAGACCGCAAGCGGACTTGGTCTTGCTTCAGACAGCATGGTGGAGGATGCGAAACAGGAATACTACAAGCTGCGGATAGAAGCATCGAAGGCTTATCTTGAACAGATGGAGCAGGAAATGCAGATGGAAGTTGACAAAGCTTATCAGGAAAAGCTGCTGGCAGACGCAAAGCTGGAGGAAGTTGAGGGCACAGACCTTGAAGCGGATTACAGGGACAGGTCGCTTGAAGCAAATGCGGCATACGAAGCAGCAAAGCGCGCACAGATGCAAATGACGCTCGATGCCCGGCAAAAATTGAATGAAGCCATGAATGACCTAGATAATCAGGAGATGGAAATTCAGGAACGTAAACTGAATACATTGAAGGAATATACCGATGCCATTGTGGATTTCAGCGGGCAAATGGGCGAAGCGGCTTTTGGAGAAGTGGAAGACAGAAAACAGGCTGCCCAACAGCTTATTCAGACAACCATGAATCTTACAAAGCAACTTATTATGCAGAAGATTCAGGAACTTCTAACCAAGAAGGCGCTTAAAAAACAGGAAGTGGCTATTGAGCAGTCGGGAAACCAGTCAATTGTGCAAAGCGCCGGAAGTACGATCATTTCCGGGCTTGCAGCGAGCGAAAAAGGAATGGGCGGTAAAATAACGGGCGCTATTGCCGGCGGTTCTGCTAAAATTATAGAAGAGTTGGGCTGGTGGGGTATTCCTCTGATAGCCGTAATTTCTGCTGCGTTAAATGGACTTATGGGACTTGCTATGGGCGCATTTACAAAGTCAAAACAGGAAGTTGCGGCAGTAACTGGAGCATCATCAAGCAGCAAGGGCCGTGTAGCAGCCGGAATGCTTACCTACGCAGAGGGTGACTATCCGGTACTTGGGAACGACGGACAGATATACAACGCACGCTACCAGAAGGAACTGAAGACGGGCGTGTACGGCGGAGGTGCGCATTTCGGTATTTTCTCTGAAAAGAAGCCTGAAATGATTGTGGACGGCGATACTACACAGAAGCTTATTCTGAACTATCCGCACATCTACGACAGCATTCTCACCATTGCGCGGCACGGGCAGCTTAAATCGGCCGCCATGCCGACATTTGCCAGCGGGAACTATCCTTCTATGCCGGCGCAGATTACACAGGTAGCATCCGGAGCTGCGGATATGACCATGCAGAACGAGCAGATGACACAAATGCTCGGGAGTGTGGCCGAAGCGCTTTCCACACTGAACGAGCGTCTGAGCAAGCCGATTCGCGCCGCCGTAGACCCATACGGGAGCAAGGGTGCGGTAAACCAGTTGAACAAAGCCAGCAATTTTATGACTAAACGCGGACTGATAAAATAATGACACGATGAAAGGACTACAGATAAAGATTAACAGCCAGTGGGTAAAGCTGTCGGAAGATTTTTCCATTACACTGGAGCAGTCGAACCCGCTTTTCAATGACCAGGGAACATTCTCGTTCCCTTTCGAAATTCCGCTGGAACCAAACCGCGAAATTTTCAAGAATATAGCCGATCCTTGGGGAGACATTAACCTGAAGGACATTGACCGTATGCCCGCAGAGCTTTGGGTGGACGGCATAATGATATACCGTGGTGTGATAGAAACCGACGATGAAGTGGAGTTCGAAGATACACTTCCGGTCACATTCATTTCCGGTAACAGTGATTTCATGGACCGTATAGAGGGAATGAATGCAAGGGATATTCCGCTCGACAGGGAGATAAAACTTGGATATAGGGTAAAATCAGCTTCCACACAATTTGTATGGGGAGATGACGATCTGTACTTTACCGTTTATTTAAGTGATGGTGTAATGAATTACACGGAAAGTAATGAATCAGATCCGTATCCGTCAAAAACTTATTGTAACGTGAGAGTATGTACTCCAAATAATTCAGGAACTTATAATGTACTAAGGCCTAAAAGACCTTATAGTGGAGTATGCTTTTATGTATTGTATCTTTTAGACTGCTTCTTTAAGTATTTGGGAATTGGAGTTAATAGAAATGAACTTTTGGATGTAGACGATATGTGTCGTCTTGCATTTTTTTCTACTCAGTGCCATACCGAAGAAAAAGGGAACACATTTTCTGTTTCATATTCTGATATTATATCAGAAAAATTTATGGGAAATTCTTTTTCTCTTAAATATGATTTGAAATATCTTGTTAATCCTAATTTCAGTAATCTTTATATAACTATAAAAACTTTTTACAGTCAGGACTTTTCATATAAAGGAATTAATGTTTATGCTACAAATGAAAACTTTCCAGATCTTGAAATGAAAGACTTAATAGAAGATTTGCAAAGTGCTTTTGGTATTCGGTTCTTGTACGACAGTGCAAAAAATACAATGGATGTCATATATATAAAAGACATTCTGAAATCGAATGAAATATCCATTCTTGATGTAGAAATAGTAGATATACAATTAAAAAGGACAAAAGAAAAAACTATTCGTATTTCTTATGGGAAAGATGATGATACATCATTTAATTATGATGATTATTCCAATGTGAAGGAAAAGAATAATTACATGGAGATTCTTCAGCAGGGACAAGCATCAAATGACACTACATGCTATCAGGATAAACTTACAGGGAACTCCTATCGTATAAAAGTGGACAAGAATACTGGAGGAAATCCTTCGTTGTTTGAGGTTGGTGGATTCCGTGATTATGTAATTGGTGGAACATCATCGGAAAGTGATGAAGAAGAAATATCTCTAAATTTTTCTCCTGTTATGATTAATGATGTAAATGGTTCAGATGTTGTATCTAAAGCAATGGAAGGAGAAAATGGAGAACAGTTGCTTGCTGTTTTTGCGGATCAGGAATTGTTGTCAGATAAAAATATAAGTATAAAACTTATACCAGAAGTATTAGGCCTTAACCTGTATAATTTGATTCGATACAGGCATGATATTACTCTGAGCTATCTTTCCGATGAAAATTATGACAAAGAATCAGCAGAAGAATCACCCATGCGTACTTACGATGCCGGATTTTGTCTTGGAATCATGCGCGGTCCTGGTAGCAAATCTGGCATAGACTATAGTCCTAATTACGACGGTGAAGGAAACGACTCGTGGGTACATACGGTAGCCAACAGTGCTTTTACAGCCGACAGCTGCGATAACTTTGGACGGTTCTTTGATTACAACGGCACGGAGCAGGGTGGAGTAGACCAGCTCGGACGATTCTCGCTCAAGCTGGTGGCCGGGAAAGACAAGTATCCCGCTTCTCAGGCATACCAGGACCGTGGGCTGGTGTCAAAATTCCTTTCGGAGTATCTTTACTTCCTTTACAACCGGAAGACCGTGATACTGACAGTAAGAATGACCATATCGCAGATTGCAGGACTCGATATGCTCAAGCGCTACCAGATAGGTAACTATGTGGGATTCATTAACAAGTTATCCTACAGCATTGACCGTAGCGGGATTACGGAGGTGACAATCGAACTATATACCATTTAATGAAGAAATAAAACATGGCAATACAGGTATTACAGCAGCCGCCACAGATAGCATTTGCAGGCGACCCCATAGTGGTTAAGGCAAAAACCACGCTGAGCGGAAAAACTTTTCTCCGCATAAAGATTACGGTCAATGCCACCGCATTTGCCGCATCGGAAGAGTTTCCTTATTCTGAAAGCTATTCCTTTGAGGTTGGTTCCGACGGGATAGCAGTTTTCAACATCGGAGAGACCATAAAAACTGCGCTGTCAAGAAAGATGACGTTTGATGTGAACGGTACGCAGAGCCTTTCACAGATGATATACGCTGCACGATACACCATTACCTACAAGGAATCATATCTTGACGGTATGGTAGAGATAGAAGAAGGTGAAACCACTTCCGAGCAGTACAATGCCATACCCGGAAGGCTCACGGAGTTTGAACGTCTTACCACATCAAATGTAGATACCACAGAGATTTTAGGTGAGGGACGTATCTTGAGCCGTAAACCGGAGGGAGATATTGTCCCATTGGGATGGATACTGTGTATTCCTGCAGTAAGTACCCGATCGGACACCATTACCTACAGCGTAGTGCAGGGAGAAGAATCGAAAGAATATTCCGAATACACACGTGGTGCGCTGGTCCCGGATTCATTGCAAATAATCACATCATCGTTGAAGGAAGGTGAGCTTACAGTGAACACCGGATTTGAAACCGGGAAGAAGCGCTATGCGGTAAAGACAAACCCGCTCATGCGCCACTTCATATTCCTGAACGGGTTCGGTTTGATGGAAAGTGTAGTCGCTTTTACGCGCGATTCGCTGGAGTATGACATACAGAGTGAGCTTTACACGCTTCCTGCTGACATTTCCTACCGTGCTACCACGCGCACTGCCAGCTATGCACAGACGCCTTCAGGAACTTTTTCCATGAGCAGCGGATTTGTAAACAGAGAGTGGGCCGAATGGTGGCTCACGGAATTTGTGGTGACGCGAAAGGCATGGATGTACGATAACGGCACATACATACCCGTCGCCATCATACCAGAAGAGACGAACAAACTTTATGACCGCGCTAAACCAGGTCTTATTTCCGTGAATTTCAGTGTGCGGTATGGATTCTCAGGAAGTACTATGAACTCATTCGTCTAACGGAAGGAATCCTTCTCCGTTTTTCTTCTGTAGTTTTTCTTTCAACCGGATAACCTGCTGGCGGAGCATACGGTTCTCTTCCAGCAGGATTTCCGCACTGGTTACACCAAATGAAATATCCATGCGATTCTGATCCGAAATAAGATAGTAAGGTGTTACTTCCAACCGGTTGCATATCTCCAGCATGTCTTTTATTCGCATGGTGCTGTTTTCTTTTCGCCATGCACGAAGTTTCCATTCGCTAATATTCATACGTTCAAGCAGTTCCGAGCGGTTTATACCCGTCACGCTCTCCTTCCCGAAAAAATCATTCACATATTCCGGATGGAAAACTACCGTCTTCCAGTTGTCCGACCGGTAATAGTCGTACACATTTACTTCTGGAACAATGCCGTTATCCCGATAGAATATGTGTCTTGTGCTGATATGGTATTTGTTGCAAAGTTTCACCAGCGAGGTAATCAGCATGTTTCCTTCGATGAACAGTTCGCTGAAATTCTGCATGCCGGCATCCTGAATCACTTTTCGTCTGGACACTCCCACGACGATATGAAAGTTCTCCAGCAGTCCCCAGTTAGCCTTCCATTCCCTGACTTTCCTGTCTGCGTAGGTATATTCGGTGCTTTCTTCTGCCACAAGCTCCGTTTCCTTGATTCTTGCTTTCAGCTTGCGGTTTTCATCCAGAAGTGATATTCGTTCCTGCCGGTATTGCCTTATAGCCTCTTTGAGTTCCGAAATTTCCTGCCACACGCGCGGCGATATTTCCGTCTCGGTGGCCGCGTACTTTTCAAGCTTCTCATTCTCGTCTTCCATGAACACGTCTATGTCGATTCCGAAACGGTTGCATATTCCGATAAGCCAGTTAACCGTACACCCTCCTATCTTCGGATTCTGCCACCTTACGATACTGGTGACTGATATTCCGCTCTGACGCGAAAATTCAGCAAGCGAAGGAATTTTGGTAAGTCCCTGCGGACCGTAGAGCCAGCGCAAGTTTTCGGGTATGAATCTCACCTCTTTAAAATCTTCATCAGGTATGACATATTTGAAGCGATTACCGAGTAAATTTTCAGGAGGAGCCGACATAATGAAGTTTGACAGGCTTATGTGGAATGTGTTGCACACCATTACGATGTCATGCACGAGTATATTGTCTTGATTATCAACCTTTCTTTTATACATGTATGATTTTCCGTACACCTTCTCCGACACGCCTTTTTCGCTCAGACCGAAGAGCTTGGGAAGATTATTGAACAGGAAAGAATTGAAATAGTACATAAAAAAATCAGTTTAAAATTGTTATTTCCGTAACAATTATAATGCGATTGTCAAATTAAAATTGTTACTTTGTAGGTAAAAATAACAAAAAACGACCGAAACCGCAAAAGCGAGAAACGACAATATATATCAGAAGTATGAAAATGAGCATCATTGAAGCATTATCCGAAAAAAAGTTGAGCCCCATGCGGCTGGGATTTAGCCGCTACCTGGTGGAACATTACGGAATGAGCATGAGCACGGCGTACCAGAAGATCAGGTTGAACCGCGTGCGCCGGTGGGAGGAGGAAGGCGTGGAAAAATGCCTGAGAGATTTTGATCCTGACTACGAAGGGGAACTGAAAGACTTCTTTTCCGGTGTGAGAAAGAAGGAAGAATTTATCGAGTTCATGAAAGAACGAGGTATGGGCGAACATGCGCTGCGTGCGCATTTCCGTAACTTCGATTTCACGGAAGTAGAGCTTCGCGGGCTGGAATCTATTTATAAGGAGTACAAGAAACAAATGGAGGAAATGTGATGGGATACATGCTGGAAAGACAATGGGAAGCGCACACACGCATTCAGGACGGATTCTCAAGAATTGTTTTTGAAGACGGAGAGGAAATCACGGTAAAGAACGACGGAAAGACGGGAATTGACTTCGTAGAGGAATACCTCGACGAGATGAAGAAAAACTATCCCTCACACCTGGTGGCAGCCGACCAGCTTCTGCAGATGCGACTTGGACGTTCTTATAAGACCATACGGAACCTTCGCAGCCGCTATCTGTCAGAGCTTGCGCTGGTAAGCCTGAACTGTTGTTTCGGACGCGAGGACGATATTCCCGACCATGAAGGTCCGGAAGACTTCAATACCGAGAACACGCACTGCCCTATGCGATATAACTGTCCGTTCAACGGATTCAACCCCGCCTTCAAGGATAAAAAGGAGGTGTGCTGCAATCCGGTGTACGAGTGCGGACTGACTCCCACTCAGGCTGCTGTGGCGAACATGCTGGTAAATACTTCGCTCACCTACGAAGAGATTGCCGACGAAATGGGATGCAGCTATTCCAATATAGACAACATGCGGAAACGTATTTTTGCGAAGTTGGGTGTGGCTACACGTCCTGAGCTTATGTTGACACTAAAAGGAAAGCGGCTGGTATGAAACGAAGCAGAGCGGTATATGAACAGCGTTTCCATGTGCGTCACACGGAAATAGCGATAGGCTATCCGGAAGGTAGCGTGAGCATAGCTTGCGGCAACCTGTCGAAGTCGTGCATGCAGAAGCTTATGAACGAGCTGGTGTACGACGGATATTCTTCCACAGGAAGCGTGCAGGAAAATACGATTTACCTGCATGAGCCAGACCCTATGATGTGCCTGCCAGATAGCCTGAAAGAAATGATACAAGCAAAAATGGAAAGCATGAACTACGAGGTGACATTCCTCTTTTAAAATTCCCTGAAATGATTTCTGACAAGACAGTTGATAAACTCAATGCGCTCCCGCTTCCCGACGTGATGCGCAACAACGGATACCTTCCCGCATCGCAGACCGCACGCAGCGTATTCTACCGCTGCCCGTTTCACGACGAGAAGAACGGAAGTTTCTGTGTGAGCAAGTTCCCCCCAAAGGGCGAACGCTATGCCGCCTTCAATTGCTTCGTATGCGGCGAGCAGAACCGGAGCAAAGGGGTAGGGGCCATCATGCTGCAGCAGCGCCTTCTGGAACGCGCAGGAGAGAAACACGACTTTCCGGACGCGGTGAACCGGCTGGCCAAAGACTTCAACCTGATTATTGAAGGAGATTACAAGAACGGATTCCTCCACCTGGCACGCAAGACCGCCCCGCAGCCGGAAGTGGATTTCCGCATCCGTAAGGGCGAGTTTACACCCGCTGAGCTCCGTGCGCTGGGCTGCCAGGTGCTCCCCGTGTTCCGCGCCGGGAAAAACACAAGCGAAGGCCCCGAGCAGACAGCCGTGACCGATGCCGACGGAAACAACCTGTTGCGCTGTTCGTTCAATCCCGATTTCTACCGGGGAAACACACCCGCTCCCTTCGACAGCACCCAGCTCCGCACCATGTTCAACCTCTATCCGCTGGAAAGCTATGTCACACCCGAGAAGGCCGATGCCGACGGCGTTCTGACCAGCTACGAAGTGAAGTCCACACCTTCTTACCCGGTATTCCTTTTCCGCTACGAAGACGAGAACGGCTGGTGGGCACGGAAATATGAGCCCTATTTCCGCGAGACAACCGATGCGGACGGCCGCCGCCAGCCCAACTACAAGTTTACCTGGTGGTACCAGGGAGGAAGCCGTCCGGAAGGATTCTACAAGGAAATCTACGGCGACGCTGACGTGATGCGTGCCCTGCAGACCGGACGTGTGGAAACCTCCGACAAGGAAGGGCATCCCATTATCAATATAGAGAAAACCCGGGTGGACGAGCAGGGACGGCGTACCCGTGCTTTTGCCGACGTGTTCCGCCGGATTGTGATCTGTTCCGGACCGCGCGATGCCATCAATGTGTACTTCCATAGCGACGCTCATGTGGTGTTTCCCCACTCCGAGAGTGTGGAGATTTCGTCGGAAACGATCCGTCGCCTGCTGGACATCTCCATGGAAGTGTTTGTGCTGTATGACATCGACCGCACCGGCATACGCGCCATGAACCGGCTGGCCCTGAAACACGTGGAACTGAAAGTGCTCTATCTGCCCGAAGACCTCTCCACCCAGTACAATCCCCGCAGCGGGAAAACGTGCAAGGATGCCGAAGAGTTCTTCAACTTCTACCCGGCAGTGATGCGCCGCAATGAAAAGCTCATGCACACCAACGTAAACCGCTACTTTGACGACCTGCTAAAGACCGCCCGCCGGATGCGGTTCTGGGATGTGCAGTACCAGACAAAAAAGCAGGAAGACGAAAGCAAGGTAGTGGTCCGGAAATATACCCTGAACTTCGATAATATGGCCCAGTTCCTTTCGGCCAACGGATTCTACAAATACACCGACGAAGCGGATACCACCAAGTTTGTGCATATCAGCAACAACATTGTCGATGTGGTGGAAGAGAGCCAGGCACTGAGCGAAGCCAAGGAAATCATGAAAGACTTTCTGATATACAACTCACAGTATTACTCCGAGGAACTGAGCAACGCCATCAGTACCCAGAAGAAAATCGGACGCGACACCATGTCCGGCATTAAGAAAGTAGACCTGAACTTCATGTCGTGGGGAAAAGATTTCGATTATTTCTTCTTCCGCAACTGCGCCGTGAAGGTAACGGCCGACAGCATCGAGCCGGTGGACTACGTGGACCTGCCTTTCCATGTAAACCGAAAGGCCATTATCGACGCTGACTACCATCCGCTCAAGTCCCCTCTGTTCACTATAGAGGAGAATCCGGAATATGCCGCACGTAAGGAGCTGAACGATCAGCGAATGGCCGACAAGCGGATGAACGAGAACGAGCGCCGCCGTGAGGATGCAGAGTTCATCGCCTACCAGCGTCTGTACCGCTTTCTGCTGAAAATGCCGAAAGACATTGACCAGATGCCTGTCTGCGTGCAGTGGCTGTACGACACCAGCCGCATACACTGGCGAAAGGAAGCCGAAGGCTATCCGCTTACCGAGCTGGAAAAGCAGCGCCAGGACATGCACTTCATTTGCAAGGTTGCCCTGATGGGTTACATGCTTTCGCGCTACCGTACAGGTACCATGCAGAAGATGGGAGTCGTGACGGAGTACACCGTAGCCGACGAAGGAAAGAACAGCGGAGGTACCGGAAAAAGTTTCTTCCGTTCCTTCTTCGAGCTGGTGCGGAAGGTGTGCTACATCCCCGGTCAGACCTTGAAGAAGAAAGAGAACATGGCCAAGAACTTCGACAAGTTCCATTATACCGTAGACAGCATGTGTCTGATAGACGACCTTCGTCCCGACATGATGGGCAGCGAGTTCTACAACATTACGGACAACATTACGGTAAAGACCCTGTATCACGATGAAATGACACTGCCGCGCGAGGCAACCCCGAAGATATTCATTACCATGAACAAGATGCCGTTCGACATGACCGAAGGAAGCACCTCACGCCGTATCTTCCTGGCCATGCAGAGCGATTACTATCACGACGAGGACTACGCCGGCCAGTTCAAGAAACGCACGCCGCAGACCAAGTTCGGGAAAGACATCTTCCTGGAAGCCACCGAAGAAGAACGCGACGAAGCGGTGTACATGATGCTGCAAAGCTGTCAGTTTTACCTCGGCCTGCAGGAAAGCCTGATACCGCCCATGTCGCAGGACGGACAGATGCGAATCCTTTACTCCGCCATCAAGGACCAGGTATTCATTGACTGGGCCAACCATTTCTTTGCGAACCAGTGGCACTGGTGCCGTCCGGTATCTATCAGTGAAATGGCCATCAGCTACCTGGAACACCGGGGCGACGTGGTGACATTGCAGAGCGTGAAATCCGTGAAGAACGAAATGATAGAGAAGATGCAGGCTTACTGCTTCAATATGCAGTACACCATGAACCCTTCCATCGTCTACCGCTCGGACAAAGGCTCCAAATATCCCCGTCACTACGCCTGGGAGCAGGAGTTTATGAACGACACGATCCGCCGTGAAGAACGCACCCGAAAATCTACCCGTGTGTGCTTCTTCTACAAGCTGGGTGAGGAACCCAAAGACTCCAAGGAGATACTTTCCTGCCCGGAAACCGACGAAGAGTGGGAGGAAAAGAAGCGCTTTGAAGATGATTAATAACCTTAAAAAGAAAAGAATATGGCAAGAATTTTAAAACATGAAATCCCGGCAGCATCAGAGTTTACGCTCCCGCTTTACGAGGGAAGCAAGCTGCTGAAACTTGATGTGGTAAACGAGAAAGCATATATCTGGGCATTGGAAGATGAATCAAAGCCAAAGCGGGGAGTAAAGTTCCGTATGGTAATGACCGGTGAAGAATTAAATCTCGACCCTTTTATGGTGTATATAGGCACGTTTATACTTTTCAACGGTTCGTTTGTAGGTCATCTGTTTATGGACACTTCTGTGCCGGTTGCAATGAGCATAGGACTTTAAAATAGTGGGAGATATGTGGATTGATATAGTTATTTGGTGCTTGGTGTTTTCACCAGTCATAGTCGGAATAATTTTGTACAAATATCTCGATTATAGGGGTAAAAAGATTTGCGATTTTAGAGCTATGATAGCCGGATTATGTCTTGAATACGACATACGTCATTTACATCATGAGGATATTTATCAATTCATGTATTCTGAGCAATGGTTCTTAAATAAATACAACTATGAACAGATGCTATTCAGTATAAAACCACTGAAACTCGAATATTGGTACACAAAAGAAGAATTGGATAAGATTTATAATTAATAAAATTTAGATGAACGTCATGAACACACCGATTATCATGGAAGAATCCTATTGGGCAAACAGTACGCTTTCTATTGCCCGATATTATGGTGGAATTGTATTCAGGAGGAAAGAATACTTCATCGTAAACAAGGATGGAATTAAGCTGCTTGAGTTAAGCGACCCTGACAGCCCACACTACGTAAAAGGAGGTATGGCCATTCCACCCGGAGAACCGGCCGACCTGGTACAGGATGAGTGGATTCCAGTCTACAAGGCATTAGGAAGGAAGAAAACCTTTGAGCTGGTACAATCTGGTAAGACACTGGGTGAAGCTTTGAAGGTAGTAAAAGAGATTAAGAAATTGAAGAAGGATGGAAAAGCAAGATAAACCAATACTTGATGTATGTTGTGGGAGCCGGATGTTCTGGTTCGACAAAGAGAATCCGCTTGCTTTATTTACAGACATACGAAATTTTGAAGATACACTTTGTGACGGTAGGAAAATTTCTGTGAAGCCCGATAAGATTGAGGATTGCACAAACCTTTCCTTTACTGATAATACCTTTAAACTTGTCGTATTTGACCCGCCTCATTTGGTAAGAGCTGGTGAAAACAGTTGGTTGGCCAAAAAGTACGGAAAATTGCCGAAAGACTGGAAAAGTTTCATTAATGGCTCCATACATGAATGTATGCGAGTGCTGGATGATTACGGTGTACTTGTCTTCAAGTGGAATCAGGACCAGATAAAAGTAAAGGAAGTAATCAATGCTATTACGGATTACAAACCTTTGTTTGGCCATACTACAAAGAATAACGGTACGACTATCTGGATGTGTTTTATGAAAATGCCGAAAAGCTAATAATTATAATTGAAAGATATGAGTCATGAAAGTCGTAAGAGAAGGTGAAATAAAAGAATGGGAAGTCGAGTGTCCTAAATGTAAATCTCTGCTTAGATACGGACATGAAGATATTAGAACTAACTTCTTTACAGGTCATGAAAATGTGAAATGCCCAATTTGTGGAGAGATTATCGGTACTGAACTTGCAAAAGAAGTAGAACAGGAGAAGGCAGATAAACCTATACTAATTTGATAAGCTTATGGATATTGCAGATTTATTGAAAGATAAAAGAGGAGTATTGAAATACATACTTCAGACAATAGAGTCCAGCACGAAAAATGCAAAAGGTCTTCTTTCCATGAAAGAAAGAGGATTCTCGGATGCCGGTATGCTTGAAAAAGTAATAGAAGTAACAGCCATTCAGTCAAGCCAGATACAGGCACTCGCCATGATAGCACTGGTAAGCCTGCAAAGCAGCGATTTCGACAAGCAGGTAGGCGAAATGATGAATAAGATGGGACGCGGCGATGAAGCATTGCAGATCATGCTGGATAAGAAGTTGAGGGGAGAGTGACCATGCTAACACTACAAGAATTAATCACGTTAGGGAATGCCCGCTCAGAGATAAAGGAATTACTGGAAGAAAGCAGATGTCCAATGTGTTGCTACTGTAAGCATATAAGAACGAAACTTGAACCAGTTTCTCCAGGGGAAACCTTAATAATTCATTATTGTGATTTTTCCGGAGATGAAGTTGGATATAATCAGGGATGTAAGAATGGTAAGTTTGAAAAAAAAGAATGACTTATGCTATTAAAGAAAAACTTTTCCGTGGTTTTTGAAGCCGGGACACCACCGGTTAGATTCCGTGAAGAATACCTTCTTCCGGTCCGTACAGAAGAAGAGCAGACGGAACATTCAACGCTTTACCAGGCGGCGAAAGGAGCCATCGCAAAAGATTTAGGAATTATGAGGTGCAATGTGCGGATTCTGAAAATCATGGAAACGCATAACCACTTGATTGTTGAGTAGAACTATAAATCGAAATACATAACCTATGTTTGAACTAATTAGAGTCTTTCCCAACCATGCTTCTCCATACGTAGGAGGATATGTGGATTTTGACAAGCAATACACTGTCGGAGAGTTCATCGAAGAAACCCTGAAAAAGTACCCGGCTATTAGCGGTTCCTTCGTCATAGATGCGACTTCACTCGTCGCATACTACCGGAAAGGAAAGCTGTTGAATAAAGAGTTCCCGGAAAGGATTTTAAGAGCCAGGATTGCGGCTGTCTCCTTTTATACAGGAAGGAACAAAGCAGATTATGTAATCACTAAATTTGATGGAAAATGAAAGAAGAAGAAAAGAGAAACCGTATATATCAGATTGCAAAAGATATTCAATCTGGTAAACTTTTCCCTTGTTGTGAATTTTGCCGGCATTATGGTCGTAACATAAGAAAAGTAAATAATGAGACGGCAGAGCTCACTTTATATTGTAGATTGACAGGAGAAGGGAAAGGCCAACGTGAGCTTTGTGAGAGTTTCCAGGGAAGGGATGCTTCATTGGAGGAAGATAACAAGAGTGAAAACGAATATCTTCAGAGGTATATACAGCCATTAGAATACGCAGGAATTGTCAATAGAGTGCTTGAAAGTACGATTTCTAATCAGATGGTACTTTATGCAGCAAAGAAAATACATGGTAAGACAGTAGAGATCCAAATAAATATGGATAACTACGAAACGCATACAATTACATTTTTCATGGATGATCCTAAGCCACAAAAAACAGGCGACCGGATTTGGTCGAAAACGACCATTCCTTCTTCCGAAAAATGTGGAGACTCTTATTCGAGATTATTAGCTGATTCCATAAAAAATGCTTTAGCTGAATTTGAAGAGTTTTGTAAAAATGAAGAATAACATCATGAAAGAAGAAGAAAAAGAACTTTTGCTGGAAGATATTTCAGCCAGATTACCGTTCCGATTGGCGTTTATCACTAAACAAGGGATGATTGAAATGGACGTTATAAACTTAGCCGACCAATATAAGGTATGGGCTTATAAGAAAAAAGACAAGAATGGTAACGAAATTGGCCTGAATGCCGAAACATTAAAAGGCGAAAGATGTCGCGGGAAAGGGTTCAGATTGGGAGATATAAAACCGATACTCTATCCGCTGTCCTCAATCACAGAAGAAATCTTTGTGAACGGATCGGAAATCTGTCCGATGAACTATCTGGCAGAAGCATTCGATTTCGATGGGTATATGGGCCTTTATACCACCTGGAATTTCGACGAAGAAAGAGAATGCGTGGAGTTCTTCGCCTGGGGATGTAAGGTGTGCGAAATGAGCTTGCAGAGCTTCTTTATTACACCGGAAGAAGGAAAGCATAACAGCACTCAATTGGGCATTCGCCATTTCCAGCAAGTCTTTCACGTGCTGCATCAGTGTCACATAGACTACCGCAACCTGATCGTACAAGGGCTGGCCGTTTCAGCTTTAGTTTTGGATAATAACCCTTATAAATAAGCTATGGAAATAAAGAACGGAATCATAAAAGACGGTATAATATACGAATCGAAAGAATCAATTCTTGATTCATGTAACGGATGCAGTATTTCAGGCACAGATATGTGCAAAAAAGAAAAACCATGCCTTCTGTTTGGGGAAAGGAATATACTTACCAAAGTAGGTAAAGTATCTCAGATATTGACATGCGATAATGAGTACGCATACCTCTATGTATCCCATCAAAGTGACATACTGAAATTCCCGAATGAAATTGATCCTCCAGGATATGAAAGGGATTATTATGAAGGAGATTTTGTATTTAAGGAAGGATGTGGGTTTACAAAGTATAGGATAAAGTCCGAAGAGTTTAGTATATCATACAGACTAGATTGTGGGAACAGAACTACAATAACGACATTGGATATATGCTTGCAAAATTTACCAGATGAGAAATATGCCGATATAATTCAAAATATAAATGGTGAAGACTTGGTTTTGCTGTTAGAATTTAGGGATATGTATTGCGTTTACAGTTCTGGCTATCGGAATGAGGTTTGTATTTATCGAATAGACCAAAAGCTTCACCTTAAAGTGGAAACTATAATTTGGTTTTATATGCCATATTTGAAGTCAGGGAAAGTAGAAATAATAAGAGAAGTATTATAACATAGGAAAATGTAATTATGACAGCAGAAGAGTTTTTGAAAAAGCAATCAATGTATGAATTTAAAAACGGGGTTAGTCATCCACCTGTAAAAATAGTCACATACGATATAGCTTTAGCTGCATTGCAATTAAAAGAGTATGAAGTTATCACTGATAAGGAACGAAAAGGATGGGTATGCCCGGTATGTGGTAGGGCCTATGCTCCGAGTGTATCTGAATGTACTGAATGTAATAAAAATAGAGAATCAACATGATTAAGCTATACAGAGCAGACCAGATGCACCCTTCCTCGTCGGTAGTGGCGCTATCAAGCCTGCAAAAGACTGTCAGGAAGAGCAGAGAAGTAACAGATAGACTGATTCAGCAGCTGATTGATACTGGATACATCCCGGAAGAAAAGAAGCCCGAACTTCTGTCTGTCTTCGACAAAGAAATGACCGAGTACACAAAACTCAAAACAAAGAAGAAAAAAGCATGAAAGAAATGGAGAAAGAAGAAAAACAAAGAGAGCACGTTGATATGCAGGATGCCTTTGACGCATTGATGAGCGGCCTTCTGACAAACGTAAAAGAAAGGCAACCTGACCCGAACGAGGAGGTTATCTGCCGTATGGTGTCAAACGGAGCATTCGTAAGCGGATACATCTACCAGGAAGACGGGAAATACAAAGTGGCCACTTCTCCCGATTTTCATTTTGAGGACTACGGAGGTTATGAATGTGACTACTGGTTCCCGAAACCAAAACTTAATAAAACAAACGATTAAAATTATAGAATCATGAAAGATTATTTTTTGCCAACATTGTTTATTGTATTCCTTGTACTGAAACTAACTCACGTAATTGACTGGAGCTGGTTGTGGGTAACTTGTCCTTTATGGGCGATTATTGCAATCCCATTAGCAGGTATTATAGGAATGTATTTTATTGTGAAACCATTAATCACTCTCAATATGAAAATCAGGCATAAGGAGAAATACGAATACCTGAAAAAGCTTGATAAGAATATCAAGGGAAGGAATAAAAATAAAGGTGGACTTTTCGAAAAGCTGAAAGCTCTACAAGAAGAAAGAGAGAGAATGGAAGCCGAAAAGGAAGAAAAATCAATTCATTAATGTGTCTCTAAGCATATTGATCCATGGATAAGGAAGAATATATACACCAATACGCCACGCAGCTGTTTAACGACCGTATTAGAGACTCAGGAAGCAAAGAAAATATACACTTCTCCATTGACGATATAATAAAAGCAATGTGGACTTCATGGGATGCGTCATACTTCTATCAATGGAAAAGCGTACAAGCTTCACTCCCTCCGAAAGGACAATGCGTGAACGTCATGCTGGAAGACGGAAGATACACCAATTCCTTCATCATGTCAGACGGCACATGGGCCTACAATGTAAGGCCAGTCGCATGGAGCGAAATAAAACGGCCGATATTCCACCATAAACCAATGATTGAACTTAAATACCCAGGTATGAAAACGAAAAACATTATCTACACCGGTCCGATAGCCGATTATTACGGAAGGGAGTTGCCATCTATTCTTTGCGTAAACCACATACATAGATTAAACAATAGGGTACAAGGGAAAGATGATTCCTGCGACAGACCGATGATCATTATCAACCTGGAGACAAAAACTGCATGGATAGAGTACGTGGACGAAGAATGTTCCCAGTACGATAGCTTGGAGAACAAGTTCACCTGCGACCTTCAGGAATTGGAAAGGATGATTGAAGAAAGTCAGGAAAGTAAAGAATAATCTAAAACTAGGGACTCATGAAAACAGAATATCTTGATGAATTATACCCACATCAGTTAAAAAAGGAATTATCACAGCTTGGAGTTGAATTGACGGAAGACCAGTACAGAATACTTGTTAATCGCGGGAGAACATTTCTGTATGCTCCAAGGGATAGGAAGAAGAGCAAATCAAACATATTATACAGAATGACAATATTATTCTACATAATATGGGCTGTTTTTGTCAGACTTGTTATCCAACCTATCAAATGGTTGTTTACTGGAACCGAGTATTTTAGCATGGACAACCCTATTTATAAATTCACGGTTGGATGGGGACGTAAAATTGGATTCTAAAAACATACGACTATGAATAAAGCATTACCTGATGTAAAAGAGAATACTCCTTCGCCAGAGAAAAAAAGAGAAAACAGTTCATCTTCACATTGAAGGAGATTTCACTCTCAAAGATGGTAAGATATTTGTGAGTAAACTACAGACTAGCGAGCTGCCAATTACATTGTGGACAGACCTATTCCGAGCTATAAACGATGTATTAAAAAAAGATTTATAAATTATGTATATTGACGATAAGAAAGCGGTCGTATTCGTTCCGAAAGACGAGTACGAAAAGATGAAAGAGCTGGCCAACGCCAACGCAGAAGAGATAGAGAAACGTGCCCTCGAAATGTGGGAGACCAAAGCAATTCCATGGCTTAAAGTTTCCATGGAAATACGAAGCAGCGGTGGACGTGATATTCTGGATTCAGAAGAGTTTGAGTTCAGGACAGATTCATACCTGCTAAACCCTTCAGGTAAGTTCACTATCAAAGAAGAAGCCAGACAAAGATTTGATAAGATGCTTACCGGCTGGGCACGTCACATGATGGAGCTTCAGTTTGGTGAGCACATGTCAAAAATCAATTATATCAACGAACGATGCCACAAGGCAGATATACTGTGGAAGAAAATGCTAATACCGGCCATTTGTGCAGGGATTGTCGCCTTCATCATGTTTGTTTGCTTAATATGGGTTTTACTGTCTAAAATCAATTAAATCAAGTATATCAATGGCTGAGATACGAATCCATGAAAGCCGGAAGTCAAAACTTAAATGGAAGGATATTCCTAAATTTAAGGACAGTTACCGTTGGCCTGTAGTTCAGATACAGGAGCATGAAGGTAGCCTTCACTTTAAGTTTTCCGGTGGTTCCAAATACTCTCCAAATACTTACTTTACCATTGAAGATTACCGGAAATATACGGCTTTGGAGATATTCAATATCCTCGTCAATATAGGTTTCTATACACGGCACAGCCACGATGCAGTATTGAAATTCTACCACGATAGAGGACTGGATTTAGGCTTTACAAGAAACTTTTTAAAACCATTAAAAGCATAGCACCATGTCAACAGAACGAAATATGAAAAATGAAAACTTTGTCACTTTTGAGGTAGCTAAGATTCTTCAGGACAAAGGATATAGAGAAGACTGCAGGGCCGTTTACATATCGGCTGAAACTGGCATATCAAAACTGGTTGTATTGTTATTCACCTCAAGAAAGTTTGGCGACCTGATAAGGGGTGGAAACGGGTCCCAGTACGAATACCTGGCTCCCACGCTATACGCCGCTCAAAAATGGGTCCGCACAAAAGGAAAGATCCACATCGTTGTCGACCTCAACAAACATGGATGGTACTACCGCCTGTACGACACAGAGGATTTGTCTCTCATATCGCAGATGGATGGATATACCGACACATTCGAGAAAGCTTTGAACGACGGAATAAAAGAGTCATTAACCTACTTATAAGAATCAGACTATGTTTACACAACCTTGTTTTATCCGGAAGAACACACCGGAACTGCGGAAAAAGATTCAGGAAATGGGGCAAAGGGCCAATACTCTTGACGATTTTAAGGGAGAATGGTTGGCGGCTAATTACGGAATGTATATTTCCGTGCAAGATGGATTTCAGCATCTTCATCCGAACGACATTGACTGCGGTACTAACGAAGACCTATTTCTGGCAATAGCAGCATTACGCGACGATACGGATAGAGGACAATGGTTCGTGAAAAATGATGAAAATGTTTGGCTGCAATGTGTGGATAATAAGTTTGTATTTTATACCTGGATAAATGAATCCGGATCTTATGAGGAGAAAGACATTTCAATCTTATACCACAAAGCCACCGTTCAGGAACTAATTGAACATTTTAATATAAAAGGCAGATAGATTTGCTTACATTGAAGATTTAACGCCTGAAATAGAGGACTTATTATGAAATGGGAAACAAAAGGACAATTAGCTAAAGCCTTAAATAACGGCAACAATAAAAAAGTCTGCGATATTATTCTGAGCAATGAAATGGATATGCAGGCGTGGGACATGTTTGTTTTCGGCATGGATCTAAATAAAAGTGATGATTACATGAGTTTGTATGATAAACTTTTTTCCGTAAAAGACGAGTATATAAAGCAAGCAGGGATAGTAGCAACACTTAGATTTCGATATTTACTTTCAAAATTAGGAATAATAGATCGAATTATGGCAAAGAAAGAATTTGAAATAGGAGAAGTTTTTCAATGTGGACTTGTAAAGCTTAAAGTAGTAAAACAAGAAAAGATTGGAACTTGTACAGGATGCGCTTTGAATGGGTTGGAATATTGTACAGCTGTACAAGAATTTATTGGCAGTTGTTACCATGCTGACAGAGAAGATAAAACGGATATAGTGTTTGAAAAAGTGGAGGAAAAGCCATGATATTCATACCAGAAGATTTCAAATTCAACCACATTAAAAAGACCAACATCGTGGCAAAGCGCCTTATGGAAGGAACCATAAGAGAGATAAAGAAATGTCCCAAAGAAGATAGGGAGATGTTACTCTGTCAGTGCGCACCATGGAGACCAGATGACTATAATATAGAATACAAGGAAATGTCAGATGGATTCAAGATATTCAAAAGATACCTGAAGATGAAAGGATTCCAGGATGTAAAATACGCCGAGCATATAGAACATTCGGAATGGACCGTATTCTTTTATCTCCGGTTTGAAATAGACAAATACCTGATAGAATCATGCCAAATGCTAACGTCGAAAAGATAAAGGCCAGTCTGCTGAAAGAAATCAAAGGAGTGTTCTGTGAAGGATATTGTCTTTACTACAAAGACGATTACTACTGCGGAGCCTGCCCGTTAAACGACACAAGCAACTGGCTCAACCGGAAGAAACCCATTGCGAGGAAAGAAAAACTACGCACCGTGAATTTCTGCGACGACTGCATCCATTTCCGCCCGCTGAAAGAAGGGGAGAAACAAAAGCCAAACAATCAGCTTTGCGAGTTTGTCCGTCCTCTCAGGTTCAGGGTAGGGAATGGATACAATGGGGAAGATACAGGTTTCTTCCTTCCCGGTTGCAAGGACTACAAAAAGGAAGAGCGAGAATGCCTCACTTGCCTTCATTTCCTTCCATCGGAGGATTCAGACGCGGGTGAATGCAGGCTCTATTCTGACACGGCGTACAGCCATTATTTATGCAATGATTGGAAATCTAAAGACTAAAGATTATGGAAGGAGAAACAGAATTAGTAACTATACCGCTTTCAAAGTACAATCAGATGTTACAAGAGTTGGCAAACCTGAAAATATTTAGAGAGCAGGAAAAAGAAGAAATTAAGAAGGATGCTGAAAAGCCTTATGAAAATCTTATAGGTCCTAATAAAGATTATGTAGGTTATCTAGCAAGGGAATTTGGGAATATATCATCAATGGTAGAATATTATCAGGGTAGAATATGCGCTCTTGAGCATAACTTGGAAGAGTCAAAAAATGAAGTGAGAAATCTCAATAACAAGTTAAAGTTTTCTATTGAGAGAGAAAACCGTTTACTTAATCAATATAACTTAATTATAAATGAACGAAGTACGAAATGGTATCAGATAATTAAACGTATAAAGATAAGAAAAGAGATGAAGAAACTGCAAAAGGAAGAATAGCCTATGCCAACCACAATCAAGCGAATAGTGAGCGTACTTTACCGGGCACGCACCAATAAATACGAGGTGCAGGCTGTGGCCGAAAAGAATGGCCGGCCATGTGTTATCACGCTGTATTATAGAAATGAAAAAGAAGCAAGAAAACTAAAGAAAGGAGACGTAATAGATGGAAACAATTGAAGCGATAAACCTGAACAAACTGAGAGATGAAGCCTACCAGAACGCCGTAGAACACGGATGGCACGACGAGGATTTAAGTACCGAGCATTTCCTTTGTCTGGTCATTAGCGAGCTGATGGAAGCTGTGCAGGCCGAAAGAAAAGGGAAACGGTCCGATGTGGCAAAGTTTAATGAATGGCAAGGAAATAATATCCCATTTAGCGAAGAAACCCGAGTAAGAAGATTTCAGGAAGATTTTGAAGCGTATATAAAAGATAGTGTGGAAGATGAACTTTCCGATGTCTGCATCCGTATTCTTGACCTGGCAGGTTTGCTGGGAGTTAGTTTCTTAGGGGTAAAATTCCCGCTTGAGATAAAGGAAGAGACATACAAAGATAAAAGCCAGAATACTTTTACAGAGTGGTGCTACAATGTGACAAGATTTATCGCATCGTATAATGAGTGTCATATTACCACTCTTCAATTCTTTGTAACCATCTTGCAAGAAGTATTTATCATGTCCAAAATCAAAGGATTTGATCTCCTCTGGCACATCGAACAAAAAATGAAGTATAACCGCTCCCGTCCGCGCATGCACGGGAACAACAAATTTTAATTATGAATACCGCAGACTTAATAATCAGCATCGTTTTTGTTTGCATAAACTCCGCCGCGCTATTCCTGATTTACCGGTCCATATCGCGATGGATGACCCGAAACGAGAAGAAAATAGACAACCTGGAGCACGCCGTTCTCAAAATTGACGACTACATAAAATACAGTTCTCACACCATTGACGCGGTTTACATCGACGCACAGAACAGGCTAATCGAACAGTTTGTGAAAGATGAAGATTATGAGCGGGCTGCCATCGTCAAGAAAAACCGGCAGTTGGTAGAAGCTGCCGTACTAGAAGAAATGAAACGCCGCATGAAAGAAATGGAAGCAGAACTTTTCAAAGACTCAATAAACAAAGAATATAACCAGAAGAAAGGAGACACGAAAGAATGATTATTTTTAGTCCTTCATAAGCGAGGGTTGCAAAATTAGATTTATCGACGGGTGAAATCAAATCACTAATTAATCACTTTCTGATTCATTTTTAAGGAGGCGTAGAAGTGTATGTAATCACACTTTTACGCCTTTTTTCTGTCAACAAAAGTCGTATTTCGTCACATAAATTCCAAACTGGCGTAGTATCGCCACTGCGGCCGCGCTTAATAGACACTTTTGTCGCGTAGTTACGCCATTTGAGTGGCGTAGGCACGAGACTTTCGGGAAAGTCGTTCCGGCACAAAGAAACAATCGCTTAGAAAATCAATTCAGTATCAAATATTACAAGTTTTACACACCCATTGCAAAATGTTTTGCAATTTGATAATCAGTTAGTTAAGTATAATTTGTAAGCAATTTTGCAAAGCTTGCGAAGAGTTGGCGAAATTTTTGCAATGAATAACTATCTGATAATCAATTAAAAGTATTGTACTTTTTGATATTTTGCCGATTTTTCACGAAAAACGAGTTTACAAAATCTTTAAAATAAAAATTTTTCGTAGGGTAGAGAAGGGTGTACATCAGTCGAATCATTTCTTCTTGTGAGCGCCCGAATGGGGAAGGAGTCCGAAGGGAAACCTGAAAGAACGAAAGGAGGGAAAGGTCGGCCTGCGGAACGCGGGACGACAAAGCACGCCTTTCCCCTTTCGTTCTACTTCCTTTATATTCAACTTCATCGTGTAACAGAGAGAGCTACGCAATGGACATAAAAGAAAAAGCCGGGCAGCCTGAAATCTGTTCTTTACCGAAAAAATACGTTTTCTTCACTTCAAAATTAATGAACAATCGGCAATAACTCTTTATTTATTATTTATTATCCACTATAAATGATTGATAATGAAATAAATAAGTATTGAGAAGTGTTTTGCAAGAAAATTGCACAGCTTTGCAAAATCGTGAAAAACACGCAAAATAAGGTCCCAGACGCTTAACCTTTTTTTGTTGAATGAAATTCCGATTGGTGTTGAATCGTCCGTAACTTGCTGTTGATTAATTGAGTTACATATATTTATGAAAAGCCACAGCACAAAAAAGAATGTATCTGCACCTCCGGTAATGTATGTCAAGCTTAGCATATACCTCCGCAAATACATGGAAAGCAGATATGGTAAAGATGTATTGATTATTCCATTTATGAGCCCTATTTACACGTGTATGGAGCAGTATTTGGTGAATAATTACAGTATGGTGAGAATAAGTCCAAGAGCATGTTCACAACGTATGTTCAACTATAACGCCACATCGGATTTATTTGAAAGAAGTGGTATTTGTGTAATGGACACCGCTGAAAAACAGGATTATATAGCAGTACAGATTCCAGAAAGAATATTCAAAGGCGGATTGATTATAAACACTTCCGATAATTGGCAGCTTAGCAATACCGGATTTGTAGAGTTCAACAAACTGGTGAAGCGTGAGTTCTGGATGGAATGTATGAAGTTTGTGGATGAATGTTTTACTTCTGCGCGAATCCAGGGATTGCGTACTACACGTGAGAATGCAATTTCTGATTTTATGGTAGCCATGAATATTCCTATGCAGTATTATGAGAATATGATCAGATATTACAAACGAATGATAAACCGCATCCATTCTGACATTGAAAAAAAAAGAGAGTGGCTTGAAAGCTTAAATGACACCGCATTAACTTATACATAAGAAGAAATTAATACATGAATAGCCTGAAATAATAGTTAAAAAAAAGGGGATTTTGTCCTCCTGTTTGTCCTCTGCTATTTTTAAACAAAAAACAACACATAAATCATGAATTGCAGCGAGAATTATTACGAGTTGATAGGCAGCATTGAAGCTTATCCGGACGACGCGGTTACGTTTTCCCGCCCGTTCAATATTGAGAAGAAAAGTGACAAACCTGATTTTTCTGTGTCGGGCGACCGTAAGATTTCCATTCAGATGAAACCGAAATCGGGGAGCCTGAAGGAGAGCGCGGAAACCAGCGTGGCCGGCGACTCTTACGAAGTGACGGTGAGTTGGGAGGTAGAGAGGGTGACGCAAGAAACCTATTTACAGCTTGAAACGCTGAAAAACAGCACTAACCATTTGATTGTAAGAACATTTGGCGACGGTGAAATGTTTGTGCGTGCCGTGAGCGACGGTTATGAATTTCAGTATGAGGAAGGCGACGGCGTGATTTCGTGCACACTCACCATCCGCAACGTGACCGGCGCACAGCGTGTGGTCTGACAGCTACACCTTATTATATATATTGCTTTTTTCTTTCCGTTGGAATGCCGTTCCTGCATACGTGTGTGGGGCGGCATTTTTTCTTTGGGCCTTTCTTTTTGTGCGCGTTTTTCTTTCGTCCTGCAGGTAAATCTTCATTATCGTCTTTGTGGCATTCTTCAATTTCTTTGCGTCCGCCGCAAATTTCTTTTTTTCGCACAAACTCCTTGTGTTTTACAACATGCTCATTCTTAGCAGGTTTTTATTTGCAGAGAAAATCCGTTTGAGCATCCGCATATTTCTGTAATTCACGCATTTAGTCATTTTTTGTGTCCTTCATCACCGCATTTCGCGTGCGTAATTTCGTGATGTAATCAATTAATTATCAAACGAAAATGGCAACAAGAGCATTTCACGAAATCATGTCTACGCGATTCTGGGACTTTTACCCGGAGTCTCTGCATGCTTACCGGAGAACGATTCTTGACAACATTGCCTCACACCGTCCTTACGAGAAGCCGGACGAGCGGACCGACCGACCTTACTTCCTTTCTTCGCGCGACGGGTTTACGGAGAAAACCTACGTGGGTAATTACGACCGCATAACCTACTGGTACGATTTGGAAGAAGACGACCGCATCATTTCGGTTATCGACGTACAGGGCCCCATTCTTCGTAATGGCGACCTGTGTTCCTACGGAAGCAAGGAACACAAGGACATCATCATGCGTGCTTCTGACGATGCGCATACCATCGGATTTATTATCGAGATGGACAGCCCGGGCGGTAGCAGCATGGCGAAGTACGACTATGAGATGGCCCTCAACTACGCCCGATCAAAAGGAAAGAAGATTGTGGGTCACATCGACGGGATGTCCTGCAGTGCCGGTTATGCGCTGATGGCTCTGTGCGACGAAGTGTATTTCACCAATCCGCACGACACGGTGGGATGTATCGGTACTATGTGCGCGATGCTCACTAACAAGGACGGCGATGTGAACACCGTGACTCAGGAACGGTACGCCGAGATTTATGCCGACGGATCTCCTTATAAGAACAAGGAGTACCGCGACGCGGCCGAGGGGAACTATGACGGCATCAAGGAAGAGCTGAACCGGCACTGTGCCGACTTTCAGCAGATGGTACGCGAGCGCCGTCCCAGAGTGACGGACGACCAGCTGACCGGAAAAACTTTCGATGCGGGCGATGTGGTGGGTACCATGGTCGACGGTCAGGGCGACTTCAAGTTCTGCGTGAACCGCGTGCAGCAGCTGGCCGGAGTGAGTCAGAGTCAGAAAGGAAATTCGTCCGGAGCCTCACGCGAAGACAGCAAACCATCAGGAATCAAGGAAGAAAAGCAGCCGGGAACACAGGAACAGGCTTCTGTGGAGCAGCCGGCATCAGATAAAACAGAATCACAAACTCAAAAACAAGCAACTATGGCAAAAAGCTATCCATTTATTCAGTCGGCTGCAAAGGTAAACTCCCTGGTAGTCGAAGAAAACGGCGGTTTCTACATGGTGGAAACCATGGCGGACAATGTAGAAGAGTTCGTCATGAAAGCTAAACAGACGGAATCTACGCTGGCTGCAAAACTCACGGAAGTAGAACAGCTTAATGCAACCATCGAACAGATGAAGAAAGACCATGCGGAAGCACTGGCCAACCTGAAAGCGGAACACGAAAAAGAGGTTTCTTCATTGAAGGACGCTCATAAGAAGGAATCGGAAGAACTGACAGCGAAGCTGAATGAAGCTCAGAAGAGCATCGAACAGAAGGATGAGGAAATCAAGGAGCTGAGCGAAACGGCACAGCTGGAACCTACTCCGCAGGACCCGCCGAAAGACAACAACGGAGGTCAGGAAAGCGGACAGTTCCATGTGCAGAGCGTATGCGGTGAAAACATGAGCTGGGGCGAAAAAGCTGAAGCCCGCCGCAAGCGTGATGCTGAAATCAGCAAAGCACGATAAGAGATAAGAACGCGACACAAAAACTAAACCAGACACAAACAATATGGCTACAAAGTTATACGCACTCAGTGAAGAGAATGTATCGCATGTAAAAGACATTCTTGCTCCGGACATCATCGAAAGCCCGGTTCTCGATAACATGGCAGTGTTCAACAAACTTCGCATCAAGGTTATCGAAGATATTGAATACGCACAGACTCAAATCATTTTCCGTCGTAAGGGTGGTGAAGCCCGCCGTTACAAGGAAGGTTCTACGCTGAAGTCAACCCTTGGTTTCATGGACGAAAGCAAACTGGTGATGAACCAGATTTGGTCACGTTACTACGAAAACCTTCAGAACTTCCGCGAAAAACAGCCGTTCAGCATCCTGGGTTCAAACGGAACCTACAATGCACCGGTTACAGAATTTATCCTTCGTCAGATTGGTAAGCAGTTTGCCGGCGATAACCTGAGCAACCTTTTCTTCGGTAACATTGAATTGGGAGAAGACGACCCGCTCAGTCTGTACAACGGTTACTGGACTATCATTAACAACCTTATTAATCAGGGTAAGATTTCTTCCAAGGAAGGAAACCTTGTGGCTTGCGACCCGATTAACGAAGGTCCTGAAACTCAGGATGGAGAATACTTCGACGCATTTGTAGAATGGGTGGAAGGATGGCATCCGCTGTTGCGTAACGCTCAGGAAGTAATCGTTTACATGTCGCCGAAGCAGAAGCGACTCATTACCCACAGCTACATGCGTAAGTTTACCGGATTGCAGACTACAAGTGCAGGCGGTGAAGGATTCTCATTCGTGGGAATGGAAAACATCAAGATTGTAACCGACGGTATTATTGGTAAGGGTAATCGTATGATTGCAACTCTCCCTGAAAACCTGCAGTTCGGTCTTGACCGTGCAAGCGACTGGAACTCGGTGATGATGAGTCACGACCCGAACGACTTGAACGTGCTGATTTTCCAGGTACAGTCTACCGTAGGCGCACGTATTCTGGACATCGCACCATCCAAGTTCTGTGTGAGCGACGGTACTATCGAACAGATTGAACAGCTGAACGGTGACTACCAGAAGAATACCCTGACCGTTACTTCCAACAACGAAGAATGGGGTAAGGTAACGCTGTCTCCGCAAAAGGATGTATATACGAAGGACGAAACCGTGAAACTGACTCCTGCTGCTGAATCTGGATACAAGTTCAAGGCATGGAGCGACGGTGCAACAATCTCTCCGCGTGACATCGTTTACAACGGATACCCGACCTACCTTCAGGCCATCTTCAAACCGGAAGGCGAATAATAACCCGCCCGCTGAGATAAAACAGGCTGCCAAGTTTGGCAGCCTTCACAACACAAACACAAACTTTTAAAACCAGACAATTATGGCAGAATTATCATGCGACTTAATGGATATTGGTCAGGCTGCTGCCGGTTGCGAAGAACAGTTTGCCGGTATCGGTAATCAGATATATGTAGCCTATCCGGAAGATTTGAAAGCACCTCCCACATACGATGAGAGAAAAGCGGCTTTTGCTTCAGGAGCATTTACTTTCAAGGCCAGTAAAGGAGCCTGGAAGTTCCGTATTAAGAAACAGAGCGGACAGATTTCTTCAACTGGTAACGAAGGGGCAAAAGGATACAACGTACAGCTGATGTTTACCATAGACAAGGACGTGGAAAACGCAGCTCATGTGCTCCGCATCCTGAAAAACCGTGGTGACGCTATTTTCTTTGCAGAAAACCCGTCAGGAGGTTATTACGTAGTGTACGACCCTACTTTCGGTACGGAAGTTAACAACAACTACGACAGTGGTACTACTCCGGATTCTGATAGCGGTCATGCAGTAACTGTTACCAGCAACCCGAACAGATACTCCCTGACTACCTGGGACGGAACTCTGACTATCAAATCGGGACTGGGATAACGATTATACAAACTTCAAAATAAGACAATTATGGCAGAATTATCATGTGACTTAATGGATATTGGTCAGGCTGCTGCCGGTTGCGATGAACAGTTTGCCGGTATCGGTAATCAGATTTATGTCGCTTATCCGGAAGACCTTACGGCAAAGCCTGTATATGAAGCATCTAAAGCTGCATTTACTGAAGCTTCTTTTGCTTTTTCTCCTGGTAAGGGAGCGTGGAAGTTCCGTATCAAGAAACAGAGCGGTCAGATTTCTTCAACTGGTAACGAAGGTGCAAAGGGCTATAACGTACAGCTGATATTTACCATCGACAAGGACGTGGAAAACGCAGCCCATGTGCTCCGTATCCTGAAGAACCGTGGAGACGCTATTTTCTTTGCGGAAAACCCTGCAGGAGGTTACTATGTAGTGTACGATCCAACTTTCGGTACGGAAGTGAACAACAACTACGACAGTGGTACTACTCCGGATTCTGACAGCGGTCATGCGGTAACAGTGACCAGCAACCCGAACCGCTACTCCCTGACTACCTGGTCGGGTACATTGACGCTGAAATCAGAGGCAAGTTTAGGAGATGGAGGATAACCGTTTGATTTGCATATCTAACAAACGAAAAAGTGGATGAAAGTCCGGCACTTGCTAATCGGTGCCGGACTTTTTTATGTCCTTCAACGACATATTGGTTTTCCCTACTTTTGGGGTAAAGTAATTGAAAAACAAAGGTTATGATTACAGAAAAAGAATACTTAAAAGACTACAGAACCATGAACGAGGAAGAAAAGAAAGATTATCTGGACCGGGTGAAACGATGGACGGACGAAACTTTTCCGGAACTGCTGGCGCTGGCCGAATGCTGGATGAAGGTGCCTGTGAAGGATTTCGACGAAGGATGCCGTCTGGTGTCGGCCATTGTGCGGGCAAAAGACTTCCTTCGCGACGTACAGCGCTATGAAGCCCGCCGTGCACTCAACAAGATGAACCTGTTCCTGCAGGAAGTACGGAAGAAATCCGGACTGGCCAAGAAAGCCACTCGCGGTCCGGTTGGAACCGTTCGTTACAAAGCGATAGTTCCTGATGACGGTGCGCCCGATGAAGAAGGAAACATGACCGCACGCCAGTACGAAGAGCAGGAAGTGGACGGTCGCAGACCGAAAGAATTTGCCCTCTATAAAGATAAGCTGCCGAAATCTCTCCGCGACAAGGGAGAAAAAGAACTTTCCACCATGTACCTGGAACTGGCCGAGTATCGCGGCACGCTGGAAGTAATGGCCGAAAATCCCAACGTAAGCGACGAAGCCCGCGCGGACATGGCCAAGAAAGCCATCGCATCCGAGCAGAAAATCCGCGCGTTCTGGACCAATGTGGATGCAGCACTGAACGGTACCTACACCGAGCAGGAAACTTCCACAGCCGACAGCATGAAACGTCCTGGCGACTTTACCCGTGCCGAGATAGAGGCCATGAAGGATGTACGCCAGCAGGAAGTATGCCGCAAGGCCCGCGTGGAAGGAAACAAGAAATACATCAACCGCAGCGACGTGAAGATTACCGAGGAGTACAAGGAACAGCTTCGCCTTCGTATCGAGGAACTGATGGAATGGGGAGAGAACCTGCCTAAGAAAACGGCAGAAGTAGCTACTGTAGCAGGCATATCCATTCCCGGTGTAAACGCTCCGGTTGTATCCGTACAGGCAGAGACAAAGCCTGCTGACACGGAAAATCAGGAGCCAAAGGTATCGGAAGGAAAAGCAGAAAAACGATCCGAAAATACCGAAAAACGTACAGAAAATGAAGAAAAGCGTGCCGAAACAACGGAAAACCGTATAAAAACGGCGGAAGAACCGAAAAAAACTACAGAAACCGCACGCAAGAAAGTAGATCCTACTGAAAGTGTAACCGAAGGTCAGATGAAAGGAGGTGCATTATGAGAATAATTGAACCCTGCTGCTACCACAAGCAGCTGGAAGGAATGATTGACGAGTGCAGCAAAAAGCACACGGCTGCCAACTTCTTCAGTTTTTCTGACTGGGACATGTGCGATCTGCTGGGTACCCTGTCCGGCTACTGTTCCGGAGGTGAAATGGGCATTGTCATGGTGCGGCTCGATGTAAAGCTCATTCAAACCATCCGTCGTATTCTTTCGCGTGTGAAGCCCGATCCTACAAATCCGTCGGATCATATTGCTGATGTCAGCAAAATGATACTCATTTCGCAGCCTGCATCCACAGGAGCCACCTTCAACCAGCGACAGGAGATTCGCACGCAGTTAGGCGAGTTTATCCAGTCGGGCCGGCTGGTGGTTTGTGAGGACAATGTGGGTTTCCGCTGCGTCACGGTGAAGAGCAAATCGCACAGCCTGGTTATCCAGGGAAGCCTGAACACCCAGCGTAGCAACGCCATGCAGATGTTCACGCTCACCACCTCGCCGGAAGAGTATGAGAATGTGGCGGAGATGTTGCGGATGAAGGAGCATACGAAAAGCATTATGAAATAGCAATTCTTTTGATCATGAAAATTGTTTCGTGATCAAACAAGCATAAACATGTTTTGAAAAATAATATATGTACAATGGATTTAGGAAGCGGTATAAAGCTGATACATGGAGATTGTCTGGAAGAAATGAAACATATTCCTGATGGTAGCGTGGATTGTGTGGTTTGTGATTTGCCATATCAAATAACATCATGCAAGTGGGATAAAATAATACCACTTGAGGATTTATGGAATTTATATAACTATAAAGTAAAAACAAATGGAGCGGTCATATTATTTGGGAGAGAACCATTTACATCAAATCTTATATTAAGTAATTTAAAAAATTACAGACAGAAGCTTACATGGCTAAAAACAAGACCTACCAATGTAATGAATGCAAAAAAGCAATTTATGAATTGGACTGAGGATATAATTATTTTTTATAAAAAACAACCTACATATAATCCTCAGATGAGAACAGACGGACTTTTTACAGGTAGAAAAATTCAAAGATGTAATACGGATAGAAGTAAAGGAGTTCTTGGGAAAACAGGAGAGAAAAAAGATTATGTTCACGAAGGGAATAACGGACTATTTTATCCGAAATCAGTGCTTGAATTTTCTAATGTAAATAATAAAAATATTCATCCCACCCAGAAACCTGTTCCATTAATTGAATATCTGATAAAGACCTATTCTAATGAAGGAGATTTGATATTAGATAATACAGCCGGAAGCATGACCACAGCCATTGCAGCCATCAATACTGGCAGAAGTTGTATCTGTATAGAAAAAGACGACAATTACTTTAAAATAGGATATGAGAGAGTGATCAATCACTTGAAAGAAACACAATCACAATTATGGCAAGCGAAATAGCACAACGATTCTACGACCTGCTGCGGAAGCACTTTGAAACGGGTGTGCCGTGGCAGAACATGGCCTTTACCGACGAGCAGAAAAAGCGTGTGGAAGTCTGCCTGGATGCGTACAAGCGTTTTGAGGAGGACCCGTTCATGAATCTGCGGCAGTACATCATCAACCGCTGGAAACGAACGTACAGCCAGTTGGGAGGCGACCTGAAGGTGATAGACTTTATTTCGTCATTCTACGCCAAGGGACAACGAAACATTTCCTCGATGAAGGTGCGCCACGCCGCCGACCTGATGATGCGAAACGGAGCCGATACGGGCGACATGAAAGCGGTGTACAACGGAGCAAGCCTGCTCACCAAGATTGACCGCCTGGATCAGCCGGAAACACCCGAGGAACTGGGCGACGAACTGATACGTATGCCGGTAGTCATTACATCGGATGTGAAGAAGAAATTTCCGAACAAAACCGGGCACGACAGCGATGAAATGCGCCGCCTGAGAAAGAAATACGGCGTGAAGCTCGACCAGTGGCAGGAGATGGTGGAAGACGACGACGGCGTATATGTAAGCGAGGGACAAAACGGCCAGTACGAGGAGTACGATGAAGTAAACCGGGACGGTTTTACACAACAGGAAGAGGAGGAATAAACCATGGCACGGAGAAACGAATATGAATCTGCCAGCGAGGAATCACTCCGACGGGCACAGCGTCACGCCTCGGCATTGTCGGGCGTGCAGGAAGCGGAGGAGCAGGAAACTGCGGCCAACTACATCTACATGAATCCGGCCCAACGTGCGGTGTACAACTACCGATGCCGGAATACCACCGTAGAAGCAGGCCGTGGTACAGGTAAGACCGACGGACTGATTACGCCCGAAATGGCCGGTTGCATCCAGTCCATGCCGCGCGGAACCGGACTTTTCTTAGGTAACAGTATCAAGCAGCTTTTCACGAAGACCGTACCTAAAACACTTTACTCGCTGGAGCGAATGACCGGACTGAAGGAGGGTGTCCATTTCTTTCGTGGACATGCTCCGGCCAAATGCAATTTCAAGGAACCCATCGTAAAGCCGAAGGTATGGGAAAACTGCATCCACTTCTGGAACGGATTCGTGTACTACATGATTTCTACCGGAGTGAAGGCTGCTGCCAACGGTATGGACTCGTGCTCCATTATCGGCGACGAGTGCCGTTTTATGCCGGAGGGACTGATTAAGGCCGAAATTCTTCCTACGCTTCGTGGTATCAACACCAATCATCCCGGATTTGATGAAAACCTGAATCCGTACTACAAGAGTATATTCTTTGTAAGCGATGCACCGCTCACCAAGCGGCAGGCATGGCTTCGCAAGCGACGCGACGAGCAGACACCGGAAATAAACCGGAAGATTGCGGAGATGATACGTGAGGCACAGATCTGCCCGGAAATCGTGCAGTCCCCCAAATACCAGCGTGAGCTGAACAAGCTGCGCTGCCAGGCCAGCATCTACTTCTCCTTTTCCAGCATAGAAAACATCGACATTCTGGGCGAACAGTTCATCCGCACCATGCAGAAAGAACTTACCCCCACCATGTTCGACATCTCCATCCGCAACGTCGAGAAGGAAGAAATCAACGACGGCTATTATGCAAACTTCGACCCCGACGTGCACTGTTACCTCAGTAACGACGAAGAGCAGCTGGAAGCCGCACAGAAATACAAGAAACGCACCATTACGCAGATATACAACGGCGGGCGTACCCTGCGTGTAGAGTCGGAAAGCATCGACCTGAACGAGCTTTCCAAGGCACAGGACTGCTGTCTGGATACTGACATAAAGCCCGGAGAACCGCTGCGCATCGCCTTCGACTACAACGCCCACATCAACTGTCTGGTGATAGGGCAGACCGACAGCCGGAGCAACACCAGCGTGCTGCGCATACTCAACAGCATGACCAACGTAAAGAACACCCGTATCGAGGGACTTTGCAAGATGTTCTGCAAGTATTACGAGCCGCACCGCCTGACCTGCCGCGACGTGATTTTCTACTACGACGACACCGCCAAGCAGGGAGCCGCCTACGCCAGCGAGCGCCACGAAGAAACCCGTTTCTACAACATTGTGAAGAAAGTGCTTCGCAGTCACGGATGGAACGTCATTGAGGTAGCCATGGGACGGGCCATGAGCCACAACAAGAAGTACGAGTTCCTGAACGGTTGTTTTGCCGGCACTCAGCGCCCGTTCCTTCGCATCAATAAGGAGAACAACGAGTATCTGATTGCCTCCATGGAGAATGCACGTGTGAAGGAAGGGCGCAACGGTTTTGAGAAAGACAAGAGCCAGGAAAAGAACCGCGTATCGAAGGAAGTGGACGACATCGAGGCAGAATTGAGTACACGTACAGACCTGAGCGACGCATTCGACACGCTGGTAATCGGTGTGCGCTATTACGGATCGGGCCGCATGATAGGCGTGGGTATGCCGATGTCGGCTTAATGGGAAATTAATAATGAAGAATTAAGAATGAAGAATGAGCAAGAAGAAACTGAAATATCAGGACCCGGCCCTGCAGCCGCCCAAAGCGCTGATGCAACTGGTGGATGCCTTTACCGACACCTACAAGCCGGTGGAGCGTGAGGAGTATGCCGACGAAGTGTTTACCGTGCGCCGCATCCGTGAATACTTCCAGGCATGGCCCATTCCGAAGATGCCCGACCCGCTTCCGCCGTATCTGGTGGAACTGGAGCGCAGGGGATTCGCCATGCAGACGGCCTACGACGGACATCCCGCCCTGTTCTGCGTCCGCTGGCATGTGGACGAAGAAATCTGCACTGCCGAAGAAACGCACGACAAAGAAGCCGAAGTGCGCACCGGACTGGTGAGCATGAAAGCCCTCATAGCCCGCCGCATGATGGAGCGTCCGGCAGACGATGGCGACGATGAAGAAGACGAATGGGGCGAAGAAGAATAGCCCTGATAGAAACGATGACCCCCGCCCGCTTCAGGGAAGACGGACAGGGGTGAAGTGAGAGTTTTAAAACACAATGCAAATATAAGGAAAAATAATTTATAATTGTCATTGATTTTATATTTTCCACCGAATTTTAGCTATTTTTGCGTGTAATGCAACAATTTTAATATATTACAGCCATGAAAATGCGCAGACTTATCAAGGCACTTTTCAGCAGGAAGAAGAAAAATGCCGCAGCCATATACCTGTCACGGTTTGACACCATAGATAAAATGATACGTGAGAAACTGATTGGGATAGACGTGAAAGAGCAGATGCACGGAGAGTGTTACGTGGCCCTCGACCTCTCCGTGCATCTGCTCTACAAGGACGACGACCGGAAGTATGCCGCATTCTTCGACACCCTCCGCGCTTTCATCAACTATCATCGCGGATATATGGACCTCCCCGTGCTTCAGCCGGAAGAGCGCATCAACTTCTGCGTGAACTTCCGCCGTGAGATACGCTTCGACCTGGAGAATGAAGAGTTTTACGACGAGCCCCGGGTGGAATACATACCGTGGCTGGTAGGATTCTGCCAGTCGGGCACCGTGGTTTACGACGTGTACGAACAAGGTAAGAAGTGAGTTTTCAGGAATGTATGCTTTTAAGCATTGACAGATGTGCCCGGCTGCGAAGTCGGGCACATCTGTTTAAATTTGATAAATTTGCAAATGCAGCCGCTCTGCCTTTATACGCACGAAGGAAGAACACAAATAAATCAACTATTTAAAACAAAAAAGGAGGATAAAAATGAAACCTCAAACTAAAACGTACAAGCATGTGATAGACTTGTACTTTGAAAGCGTGCCACACAGCATCCGCACATTCAGCGTTCATGGCAATACATTAATTTACATTGAATACGAAGATTATCTGAGCGAACACCATATAACGGAAGCCCTTCTACGATTATTGGGCACCAGCGTTCTTCTCAGTATCAAGCGAAACTGTTCCGAGCGGCTATTCCAGGAAATACAGCAGCGTTACGGCCTATTCATGAGCCAGCTTGAGCTCTGCGCTGTGATGTCTGAATACGAAGCCTGACGTTTACTCCCCTCCGCATGGTTTTGCGAAGGGGATTTTTTGTATTTATTTGTCAAAAATGAAAAATAAAGTTATTTTCGCCGTGAACTTTAAACTTAACAGTTATGGATACAAGAAAAATACCAGTGGAGCCTTTATCTCCACAACTCACGTATGAGCCTTCACCATCAGTACCTCAGACCGTACACTATCAGAGCCGTATAACCGGGATAAAACACTGTCTGGACGAAAAACAATATGAAGAGTTTGAAAACACGGTGTTCAGAAGAGAATCTGTCAGACTGATTCCCGAACCCGAAAACCAGTTTGACGGAAACGCCATTGCAGCCTATACAGCCGACGGAGTAAAATGCGGATACATCGCACGTGAAGAAACAGCGATGATAAAAAGCCTTATGGAAGAGCCTGATTTTAAAGCCAGTTTGTTTTACATGGATTTCATGGCCGGCAGCGCAAAGATAGAAATAACCGTCAGCACATCTGTTTCTCTTTATCTCATGAAGCTGTTCTGCCAATACACACCGTTTGAATTATGCAAGGCAAATTATCTTTATATCCGCTGGGGTGGGATACCCGACAGCACCGAAGAAGGAATATTCTCTTCCGAGGAACTGAGCATGGATTTTGACAGATTATCGCAGCTTGAACTCATGTATCAGGACCGTTTGGCGCAGGAGTGGGAATATAGGATGGGAAAGGCCACGGTGGAGAATCCCGATAGACCCAAAGCACGCATGAGCGTTCCTCTCGACCTTTCCGTTTACGGGACAAGCTGGAAAGACATAGACCTTCACGACACCTCACTCATTGATCTCATTGAAACGGAAAACAAGATGCTGGCCCTCTACATCCGGATGCGAAGAAAAGGGATAAACCTCTCTCCGGAAGAATGTAACGAACAGATGGCAGACGGCACGCTGAGCGAAACGGTGCTGAAACGGATGCACTTTGAGTATGATAATAACAGGCTATAAACAAGAAAAAAAAGAAATGAAAAACTTCTATATAATTTTATTTATATCATTAATATTTTTTTCATGTGAGAAGAAATATGATACGCTTACAGATAGCAAGGGTAATAAGATAGTACAATTAGTTAAACTAAATAATGAAAAAGAAAAAGATCTGAATGGGAATATTTTTGAAAATAAAAAAGCTTATCTTATAAACTATATAAGATGGGATAAAGAAGAATTAATGAGAATAGCAGAAAAGGTTGCAAAATATTACAATATAGAAGATTATGAAATGTACTTTATACTTCCCACTTTAAAAGATGAAGTTTTAAACTCTGAACAACCATCGGATTATCTTACAGATTGTATAGTTCCTTATGAATATAGAAAAGAATACAATAACGCAAACAAAAATATACATTCTAAGGTATTAGAGCGCGATGGATATTCAGGAAGTATTTATACGCATATACGCTATCATGATAAAGATTCATTGTTATTAATAGACATAATGGATTCTTTAGGAATATCATTTGCACAATTTTATGATAAAAAAATAGAAAATCCTAAATTAATAGATTGTTATGCAACTTACAGTCCAATTAAAAAATTTCTTTTTATAGAAAATATTCATCAAGGTGATTTTTTCAGTATAGACAGTGTCAATGTAATTAAAGCTGTAGATAAGCCTTTAGCTGTAAAATTTTTTACAAATAAATATTTAACTAAGGAGCAGATTTTACGCTTAAAAAGAAATAATAATATAGGCGATGATAAAAATATATATTTTTATCTATATAATGATTGGGATAAAGAAGATTATGCTTCAATACATTATTTTAATGGTACAAACGAATATGTGATTTACATGTTTAATGAAAAGAAGACATATACATATAATGTAAGTAAGGATGAATGGACTTTTTACAATCATAAGGAATGATATGATAAAAGTTTAGAATGAAAAAGTACGATTTTAATGTGATAATCAAATTAAAATTGTTACATTTGCCAAGAAATTAAAAGGGAGGAATGATTATTTCTCCCTTTCCGCTTGCTTTTGTGATATTTGTTGTATATTTGCAATGCTCAACATACAACATACACAAATGCAGGTCGTGAACTTGCATAAATCGTGCAGGTTATTTTTGTGACCTCACTTTTAACATATTAGGTGTTATCGTACCCCCGTGTAAACCTGTAATGGGAATACAGCATTTGTGTAATGTGTTGAGCAACGGGAAAGGCGATAACACTTTTTTTATACATATATTGTTATGCTCAAAAATTACACAAATCAAATCTTCCAGTACAACGGAAGTCCTATTTCCTTTCAGAAAGGAAGTAGTGTAATGGTTAATGCAACTGAAATGGCAAAGCCTTTTGGTAAACGTCCGGCTAAATGGTTAGAACTTCCTTCAACAAAAGAATTTTTAGCTACATTAGTCACTATCCGAAAATCGGACAGTGAATTTGTAAAAACAATTAATGGAGGTACTACCGAAAAAGGGAAAGGCACCTGGATGCACGAAGATGTAGCCCTTGAATTTGCACGCTGGCTAAGTCCTGCATTTGCCATCTGGTGCAACGACCGTATTAAAGAACTTCTGATGAAAGGAACCGTCAGCACGGGAACCACACAAACCGACTACACATGCAATGAAAACACTCATGGAAGTGTAGACAATCTTTCCGGACTCCTCACAGAAATAGAAGAAGAGCTTTCCGAATCCATTTCCATGCTTCAGCACAAGAAAGACCGTATTTCCTACCTTAAATATCGTCTTGAACGTGAAGAAACCTTGTCGGCAGGAACTGCACAAAGCCAGTTTGAGCAGCGCATATCAAGGCTTGAACAGATGATACAGAATTATCTTTCAGGCGACAACGGTTCCGTCACGCCTGTAAACAAGAATCCCGAAACTACCACACATCCGTTCTACGCAAAAAAAGACATCCCATGCTACACCGTCAGTGAAATACGCACCCGCTTCCGCGATGCCATGCTTGTGCGTCAGATGGCCCGCACCATGAGCCGTGAAAACGGGATAGTGGTACGCACGGCACGCCTTTTCGACTTCCTTCGCCGTGAAGGATGGCTGCTTTCCACACCCGAATGTTACAACGCTCCTTCCGAAGAAAGCACAAAGCGCGGACTGATACTGGCCGCACACTCCAGCGCCACCGGTTCCGGAGTGAAATACTACACACCTTACATCACACGCGAGGGATACGAGTTCTTTTCACGCATCATCATGCAGAAAGGAGGCTACCTATGAAAAAGCGCGAAGCAAGAAAGGCCATAAACGGCTATTTCGGGGGAATAAGACACAGCATTATGTTTACCGTCACACGCCATGGCGTGCTGGCCTATGTGGAATACGAGGACTTCATGCCCGAACACACCGTGCGCCGTGAGCTGGAAAGTCTGCTTGGCAGCGGTTATCTGGTCAGTGTGAAACGCGAGTGCTCGCGCTCACTTTTCAAGGAGATTGTGGACTTTCTTTCGTCCGACACGAGCGGGCAGAAAACCCTTCTTATGATGATGGGAAACTACGTTTCTGCGCACCCCCTCCACAATAGCCTGTAGGGCCTGTCAAAACAAATGCAGCAAACCACTTGAGAGGTTTGCTGCATATCGCTCGAGAGGTTTGCCGCAAACCACTTTAGAGGTTGCTGGCGCACGATTCAAAAGCCAGTTTCAGAAGTGTTTTTTGTCCTTCAAAAACGGTCGGTCTGGGAGGTAATTTAGAGTTGTCGAAAGACAAGTAGTACAAACCTTAAAAACACGATTAAACTATGGCAATCGTTTACGAAAAACAGAAAATCACCCTCGGCTTCAAGAAAGACAAGCCGGAGGTTTACCGCATCAAGCCGGTACGTCAGCAACCCGTCACTTTCGACGACCTTCTTAATGAAGTGAGCAACTCATGCGGTGTGAACCGTTCGCAGACAAAAGCGGTGCTCGAAGCGCTTATCGACCGTATGATTGTGTTCATGAACTACGGCATGCCCGTAAAGCTGGGCGACTTCGGTTCTTTCAAACCCACCTTCAACGCAAAGACGGGAGCCACTGCCGACGATGTGACTGCCGAAAACGTCACCCGAAAGAAAATCCTTTTCTATCCCGGCAAGCGTTTCAAGCAGATGCTTGAAGGAATGTCTGTCACCACGATGGAAGATTACGAAGAAGAGGAGACAGCCGGACAGGAACCTGAACCGGGTGGAGGAACCGAGCAGGGAGGAACAGACCCTGACGAGGGAGGTGGCGGATTTACATAAAATCTTTCAGTCTTCTTTTTTTGTTGAGAGAGGGGTGCCCGTGAGGGTGCCTCTTTTTTTATGTGAAAATGTTTTCTAAAAACTATTTCCATAATAAAGAAAAAAGTTCTATATTTGCATTGGAAAAAGAAAGATAGCAAAATGGAAACAGAAAAAATTAAGGTATCGGTTAATAAAGGTCTACCGATGATAGCGGAAATGATTAAGTTTAAGTATGTGACAGACTATATTGGGAAATCAAGTAGTTGGATTTATCATAAAATGAATCATGAAACAACAACAACTACATCCAAGGGATTTTCACAGTCAGATATAGATTTGTTAAATACAGTTTTTAAGGAAATAGGTGAGAAGCTGTTGTCTACTAGAATCTCTAGTGTAGAATCGGATGACATTATAGAATCTCGTCAGAAAATTGTAGCTCAAATAAAAGAGTTATCCAAGGTGATATGTATGCCTTACATTTACATCAATAAACTTGGGAAAAATATTACATGGTACAAAAAGAGAATGTCATGTCCTGAGAAGTATCGTTTTAAGGATGAAGAAATAACTCTTTTCAATATGTCAATAGTAGAAATAGGTAACAAACTTCTATCTATTGAATTAACTCTGTAATCTAAATTGAAATTAATTTACTATTTGTCAAAGGCAATCGGACGTAATCCGGTTGCCTTTTTTTGTATTCCCTTCAAAACTGAATAACAATCTGATAATTTGGAATTGAAACAAAGGATTTTTGCCCGATTCGCGATGAAAACCCCGCGCCTCGCTACGTGGGACGTGTCCCCCTGGGACCCCGTCAGGCGGTGATATATGCCCGGGCGCGGGCCGCCGTGCCTGGTGGCTGCTGGTGTCCGCTGGTGTCCGCTGGTGTCCGCTGG
>ENA-OPDG01000141-OPDG01000141.1-human-gut-metagenome-genome-assembly--contig:-NODE-141-length-69852-cov-5.256429_pt1 | contig 69852 bp, 77 predicted proteins | sample MGYA00241259_ERZ501498 | MGnify/ENA primary metagenome ERZ501498 (study PRJEB25962, sample SAMEA2042582) | human gut metagenome | biome: human gut; feature: human-associated habitat; material: faeces... | reverse complement strand
TCTCCATTCCGAGCGTTATCCCGATGATTCCCGGTGTGCTGATGTATCGCGCCCTGTTCTCGTTCATAGATATGCACGGTGTCGTAGGCGAGGTGACGGTTGGTATGAACAACGCCATCCGTGCGTCGCTCATCATCCTGTGCATCTCCATCGGCGTGGCCATTCCGAACATCTTCTTCCGCCGTATGAACTTCCCTAAAAAAGAGCGCCAGCTCCTTGATATGCTCATTGAGCGCAGGAAGAAGCACGGTTTGTTTGTCGACTTGAACAATGTTGGATAATCAATTCATAATATATTAAATAATTTGTCGTAACATAAAGCGCCCGCATGGCAGTATGCGAATATAGTCTGCGGGCGTTACGACTATGAAATCAATCCCTATCCGAATCATGAAAAATCTTTATAAATATCCCTTGAAAAATCGATGTTTTTTCTTTCAAGCTCTCTCTTGCTCTCAAAAACGCAAAAATACGGCGTTTTAGTCAGTTTCAACCTAAAACCCTGACAACCAGAGAGTTATACCATTTCAACCCCAAAACAGCGTTTTAGAAGGCGTTTTTAGCCTCGTTAAATTGCAACGGAGCCACTTTTGCATTGCAACGGAGCCACTTTTGGCCTTCAACGGAGGCTCCGTTGCACTCCAAAACGGCCTAAAACGGACTCTAAAAGTGGCACTTTTGAAAGCCAACAAACGTTAAATCGGCTAAAAACGGAAAATTCCCGTGTTTTTTCAGACATCAAATTTCGATGAAAAACGCTTCCGATTTTTTCCAACGGAGGCCGTTTTAGAATTCTGAGTTACGAATTTTGAGTTTTGAGTTGGGATTTTTAAGGTCGAAAAACAGCCGAAAATGAGTAACGGAGCCTATATTTAACGTTCGTTAATACAAGAGAATCGATTTTTGATTGTAAAGATTTTTAACTTAAACCTTTACAAAACAGTTGGCTTTCATAGTCTGATTTCTTTCTATAAAGAAGAGCATTTTGGGGCTGTCCCCTCTCATTTTTTACTGCACCGGACAAAATAAAATCACGAGAACAGTCCTTAGTTGATAAAAAACGAGTAATTTTGCATAAAAAGAATATTATATGCTTTTCGAAAATACAAAATATTTGGATTACAAATTCCCTACCCCTCAATATTTAGGAGCTAAATATATTCACAGAGGATGGATTGCCCAATTCATACCAGAAGATGCAATTACGGTCGTAGATGCATTCTCCGGTTCACAATCCATATCTTATATGTTCAAACAATTAGGGAAAAAGGTCATAACGAATGATTTCCTAAGTTTCAACGATGCAATAGGAAAGGCCCTTATTGAGAACCCAAGTTATAAGCTGGAAGACTCTGATATAGAAGTATTATTTTCCTCTAACAGCAATCCCTCCAAATACAATTTAATAGAGAAACTATACACAAATTTATTCTTTATGGTAGAGGATTCTACATTTGCAGATAGTGTTCGTAGCAATATACATAAACTCAGCAATCCGTATAAGCAAGCTTTAGCTCTTTCCCTTATGTGCAGGAGTATGACAAGAAAAGTTACAATGGGGCATTTTGCCCATACTCAGGCTTTAACATACGCAGCAGATCCAGCTCGCATAAAACGTAATAGAAGTTTAATACGACCTCTAAGAGATATTTTTATAGATTTGCTTCCAGAATATAATGCCGCCGTATTTGACAACAACAAAGAAAATCGCAGTTACAATCAGAATATTCTGGAGTTATTACCCACATTGAAAAATGTTGATTTAATATATTTTGACCCACCATATTGCAATAGTCATGCCGACTATCAATCGTTTTATCATTTATTAGAAACATACGTCGAATATTGGAAAGATAAACAGTTTATAAACGGCACAAAACGATATGAACCCAAGAAATATAGCGGATTTGATAAAAATAGCGAGGCTTTATCAAGCCTTCAATTACTGTTCAAACGTTCATGCCACATTCCTACTTGGTTAGTAAGTTATAATGACCGAAGCTACCCAGACATAGAAACTATGGTTAATATGATAAAACCATATCGCAATGTAAGAATTGAAAGAAAAATATACAACGCCGGGCGAGGAGGCAAAGGTAGTGTTGCTGGAAGCAGTGAAATACTTTTAATCTGTACAACTAAATAATATATATCATGACGAACTTTGAAAAGTGGGACAAAGAATTTAGAGCCCAAAATCTTTTTGCCTTTAATCACAATAACAACGCACTATTGTGGCTTAAAGTCAGGGCTGTTTGCAGAGGAAAACAAATACACCAATTTCTCCGCAAGAATGCTATAACTTTATCGACAACAAAAATAGCAGAACAGAACATTGAACTATTTGAAACATTAGAAAAGTTTCCAAATAGCATGACATTATTAGATTCTTTCTTAAATGAAAGGAATAATGAATGGTATAACGCTATGAATATTGACGAAGAAACCCTTAAAAACGATTTATATAAAGTACATCACTATGAGTGGGGAGGTAATCAGAACAACTCGTTAGACAAATATCTCGTAAGCAGATACGTTAAAGTTATCAACAAATACGACGAACTACTCAATAAACAAAATGAGATTGCTGATAATGCTTGGAACTATGTCCAAACAAGTTGGTATAATAATTGGACATCATACCTCATAGAAGCTTTATTTAAACGTCATAAGAATGTAATCTCTGCTGTTGGCGAAATTAAAAGCGTCGATTTTTTCTTAAATAACACACCAATCGACTTAAAAGTTACATTTTTCCCCAATCAATATATGAATGAGAAATTGAAAATCAAACTTGGCAAACACGAACTCACATGGCTAAAGCAGAAAGCTAAGACTTTGGGAGTAACCGTAGATAACAAACAGTCTGATTCTCAACAATTATACACATTATCTGAAAAAATATTAGAACTGGGGAAAAATGATATTCTTGAAGAATTAGCTAAAAAGAAAAGAGAAGTTATAACAGATGCGCAATCCAATGTGTTAGAGCTTATTACTTGGCTATATTCAAATCAAGGAGAAATGCGTTTTGGAGCAGAGAACAGATTATTTGTTATTTTAATAGATTCTGCGGACATAAGTCAATCTTGGAAAATGAAAAGAGCGTTTTCTTTAATTGAACCTAAAGTTAAAAATTACTTGGACAATTTTACAGAAGGCTCTCTAAAAGAAATAAATTTTACATTTAAAGGAAATCACTACAAGAGTTTGGCAGATGTGATTTTTATCACAAAATAGAATATCGGATAGCAAGAAAAGGAATAAGAAATTGGCTGAAACCACATCCATACAGGCTCTGAAGCAACAGAAACTGCTGCTGCAAATGGAATACTACTCCGAAAAGGAGGAGTTCCGCCGCCAGACCGAAGCAATAGGAATGCAGCGGAAGGTGAAACGCGGCGACGCATGGCTTCCGCTGCGCATAGGCAAGAGCGCGTATAACTCGCTGAACCAACTGACACTTGAGGTGTTCCGCACGCAAGACGGCGACATAGAACACAACTTCGAGTTCGGACGACCCGTGGTGTTCTTCAAGACTGCTTCCACCGGGGGGAAGGGGGGCTTGCGCTATTTTAACTTCACCGCGACCGTGAGCTACGTGGACGGCGACCGCATGGTGGTGACGGTGTCCGACAACGCGCCGATATTGGAACTGCAATCTTCCACTGAGAGCATCGGTTGCCAGTTGTATTTCGACGAAACTTCATACCGCACGATGTTCGACGCGCTCGACCGTGCAATCAACGCAAAGCACGGACGGCTGGCTTACCTACGCGAGCTGTTCTACTCAAAGCATAAGGCCGAGACGTTCTCTTTCTCCCCAATGCGCTTCCCGTGGCTCAATCCGACACAGGAACAGGCGGTGAACGAGGTGCTGAGGGCAAAGGATGTGATGGTGGTACACGGCCCGCCGGGAACGGGAAAGACCACCACACTGGTCGAGGCGATAAACGAAACGCTGATGCGCGAGAGCCAAGTGATGGTGTGCGCGCAGAGCAATATGGCAGTAGACTGGATTTCGGAGAAGCTCGTCGACCGCGGCATCAACGTGCTGCGCATAGGCAATCCGACGCGGGTGAACGACAAAATGCTGTCGTTCACATACGAACGGCGGTTCGAGGCGCATCCCGACTATCCGCAACTGTGGAGCATACGCAAGGCGATACGCGAGTTGCGCAGCCAGCGCAAGCGCGGTTCGGAGAGCTATCATCAGAAGATGGACCGGCTGAAGAGCCGTGCCACGGAACTGGAGATTCGCATCAGACAGGAGCTGTTCGGCGAGGCGCGCGTCATAGCCTGCACGCTTGTAGGCTCGGCAAGCCACGTACTGGACGGGATGAAGTTCGGCACGCTGTTCATCGACGAGGCTGCCCAGGCATTGGAGGCAGCCTGCTGGATACCCATCAGGCGTGTGTCGCGTGTCGTTTTTGCCGGCGACCACTGTCAGTTACCGCCTACGGTGAAGTGCATCGCCGCGCTGCGGGCCGGTCTCGGCAAGACTCTCATGGAGCGAATAGTGGAGAACAAGCCCGAGGTGGTGAGTCTGCTGAAGGTGCAATACCGCATGAACGAACAGATAATGCGCTTCTCAAGCGACTGGTTTTATGGCGGAATGGTGGAGAGTGCGCCGCAAATCAAGTTCCGCGGGATACTTGATTACGACACTCCCATCACGTGGATAGATACGAGTGAATGTATAAAGAGGTCAGAGGTAAGGGGTGAGAGGTTAGAGAATACCGACATAAAGGGACAAAAGGATAATTCAGGGAAGTCTGAGGTAAGGGGTGAGAGGTTAGAGAATACCGACATAAAGGATGAAGAGAAAGACATATCTCTTACCTCTCACCCCTTACCTCTTACATCTAAAGAACCTCCTCTCCACTCTAATCCCTTCCGCGAATCCTTCGTAGGCGAAAGTTTCGGCCGCATAAACAAGGACGAGGCGGAACTGACACTGACTACGCTGGAGCGGTATTTCACGAAGATTGGCAAGCAACGCACATTGGAAGAGCGGATAGACGTGGGCGTAATCTCCCCCTACCGCGCACAGGTGCAGTATCTGCGCCGACTGATAAAGAAGCGCGAGTTCTTCAAGCCATACCGTCATCTGATAACGGTAAACACCGTTGACGGCTTTCAGGGACAGGAACGCGACGTGATACTCATATCCCTCGTGCGCGCCAACGATGACGGACAGATTGGTTTCCTGAAGGACCTCCGCCGCATGAACGTGGCCATAACACGGGCGCGGATGAAGCTCATCATCCTCGGCGACGTGCCAACCATGACCCGTCACCCGTTCTACAAGAAACTATGGGAGTATGTCTGCGCCGTGGACAACGAAGACAACAAGGAGAAAAACTAAGGAAAAAGTATATCTATGTTACAACAAGACTACATCATGCGACTGATACAGGAGTTTGCCGCCGCACTGCGCAAGTTCCTTCAGAAGCCCGAGGGCGAAGACAAGGACACCATGTTGCGCGACCTCTATCGCCAATACGTGGGCGATTACGAGTTTTATCACACCGCCGCCACCGAGGATGCGCTCGCATCGATGGAGCAATACGATGAAGGCGAGCGCACCCACCGCATCGAGATGCTTGCCGAGCTATACTATGCCGAAGGCTCCCTGTGCCTCGGTGCCGACCGCCTCATGCTTTGGGACAAGGCCTTCCGATTGTTCGACTACGTGAACCGGCACGGCAAAACCTTCTCCTTCGACCGCATGGCGAAGATGGAGGAAATAACGAAAGCATTAAAATAAAAAGATAATGACACCATTATCAATAATTATTTGTACTTTTGCACATAAATAACAAAACAGCAGAAGATTACGATGGAACAGAAGAATTATAAGCGCACGACCGTGACGGCGGCTCTGCCGTATGCCAACGGAGGCGTGCATATAGGACATCTCGCCGGAGTTTACGTTCCGGCCGACATCTACGTGCGGTATCTGAGACTGAAAAACAAGGACGTGGTGTTTATCGGCGGCTCCGACGAACACGGTGTCCCGGTGACCATCCGTGCCAAGAAAGAAGGAATAACCGTGCAGGAAGTGGTTGACAGATACCACGAAATGATTAAGAAATCGTTTGAGGGGTTCGGCATTTCGTTCGACATTTACAGCAGAACAACGTCCGACATACACCATAAGTTCGCATCGGATTTCTTCAGGAAACTGTACGATAAGGGCGAACTGGACGAGATAACGGAGGAGCAATACTGCGATGAGGTTACGGGGGAGTTCCTCACCGACCGCAATATCGTGGGCACTTGTCCGCGCTGCGGGGCCGAGGGCGCATACGGAGACCAATGCGAGAAGTGCGGTGCAACGCTGTCGCCTGACGAACTTATCAATCCGACAAACAAGAACAATCCCGGTCACGGCCTCGTGAAGAAGCCTACAAAGAACTGGTATCTGCCCTTAGGCAAGTATCAGGAGTGGCTGAAGCAATGGATACTGGAAGACCACAAGGAGTGGCGTACCAACGTCTACGGACAGTGCAAGAGCTGGCTCGACATGGATTTGCAGCCCCGTGCGATGACCCGCGACCTCGATTGGGGAATCCCCGTGCCTGTGGAGGGAGCCGACGGAAAGGTGCTTTACGTGTGGTTCGATGCGCCGATAGGATACATTTCCAACACTAAGGAACTCTGTGATAAGAACCCTGAAAAGTGGGGAACATGGCAGCAGTGGTGGCAGGACAAGGAAACGCGCCTCGTTCACTTCATCGGCAAGGACAACATCGTGTTCCACTGCATCATCTTCCCGGTGATGATGAAGGCGCATGGAGACTATATCATGCCCGACAACGTACCTGCAAACGAGTTCCTGAACCTTGAGAACGACAAAATTTCGACATCGCGCAACTGGGCCGTTTGGCTGCACGAGTATCTCGTGGATATGCCGGGCAAGCAGGATGTGCTGCGCTATGTGCTCACGGCGAACGCTCCGGAGACGAAAGACAACAACTTCACATGGAAGGATTTTCAGGAGCGCAACAACAACGAACTGGTGGCTGTGTACGGCAACTTCGTAAACCGCGCGCTGCAACTGACTAAGAAATACTGGAACGGAGTGGTGCCGGAATGTGGCGAACTGCTCGATGTAGACAAGCAGGCTCTCGAGGAATTCAAAGATGTAAAGGCTAAGGTGGAGGAACTTCTTGATATGTTCAAGTTCCGCGACGCTCAGAAAGAGGCTATGAACCTCGCACGCATCGGCAACCGTTACATCACCGAGTGTGAGCCGTGGAAGGTTTGGAAGACCGACCCGAAACGTGTGGAGACAATACTTTATATCTCGTTGCAGCTCGTTGCCAACCTTGCCATAGCCTTTGAGCCGTTCCTTCCGTTCTCAAGCAAGAAGCTCCGCGGTATGCTCAACGTAACAATGGCGGGCGAAGAAGGCACGTCTGACCTCGCGCCGTTATCATGGGAGCGGCTCGGACAGACCGATCTGATTGCTCCCGGCCATCAGTTGGCAGAGCCGGAACTGCTGTTTGAGAAAATCGACGACGAGACTATTCAGCAGCAACTCGACAAGCTCGAAGCGACAAAGAAGGCCAACGAGGATGCAGCATACAAGGCTGCGCCCATAAAAGACACGGTTTCGTTTGAGGATTTCGAGAAGTTGGACATTCGCGTAGGCCACATCAAGCACTGCGAGAAGGTGAAAAAGTCGAAGAAACTCCTCAAGTTCACTATCGACGACGGCTCGGGTATCGACCGTACTATCCTCAGCGGCATCGCCGCCTATTACGAGCCGGAGCAGCTTATCGGCAAGGATGTTCTCTTTGTTGCGAACTTCGCTCCCCGCAAGATGATGGGCATCGAAAGTCAGGGCATGATACTATCCGCAGTGAACGCAGACGACAGCCTGCACGTTACGACCACGCTCGACGGAGTGAAGCCCGGTAGCCAAGTGGGATAGAATTTGAGAGCTTGAGGTTATAAGATTTCTGATTCCGAAACCTTATTCCTGACTCGCCTATATATAAAATAAAGGCGCATCATATTTAAGTATGGTGTGCCTTTATTGTGTTTTTCTATATATAATTCTTACAATACTCGAAAGCGTAGTCATTAATGGTCACATTGTCTCTGGCTGATGAAATTCACGCAATTAACGGCGGTACCGCACATCTCCCGCTGCGCCAATATGTCAAATGAGAAGACACACAGGGATGCTAAAGATAAATCCTTTATCATAATAGAATTGCTTTTTATTAAAGCAGGAATTCGGGAGCTCTGACAATTTCATAAAGGCATTTCTCAATCTCACAACCATATACACAAGGTTAAACAATGCAAATTCCCCCGCTGTATTAATATATTTTAACGAGATAATCATACATATCGATATTTGTCTACTTTTGCACACGCAAAAGATATGGACTCAGTATAACAGCCAGGCCTATGTAAATTCCGACAAGACATACCGGCTCTGGTACTACGTAATTAAGGTATAATTATATAAATAGGTATTATCATTTTCAAAGTTTATGGACGTTAAATTATTTTCAAAGCATTGCAACCATGTCTGCAAACACATGTTGCTTTGCCTCTGTCTATGCTTCTGCGTTGCCGATGTGGCAGCAGAAGGAGCCAAGAAACCAGTATGGCAGCAGACCGACCCTGCCGGAGACAATTATCTGAACGGTCGCCGTGCGCTTGCCGGCGACGGATGCGAAGTGAATATGCTCGTAAACACTGTAAATGTCGGTGCGTGGGCAAAGGATCTTGAAAACCTGGTGGACGAGGACTTAAGCAATACGGCATCATTCCCTGGAGGTGCACAGGTAGGTGTCGGTGTGACACCAATAGTCAGCATCCGCGACATGAAGAACCATTATGCAAAAGGTACTGTTGCGGGATTTGTCATTGCAAGTGCCGAGGGCAGCCTTCTCTCTCTTAACGTAATCCAGGCCTATGCGATACAGTTCTATCGCGATGGAGAGGAGTTAGATGGCCCGGTGCCTGTCACAGAAGGACAGAATGCCGGTGCGCTCAATCTTTCGCTGATAAAGATTCCCGGCTCTGAACACGTGACGACAACACTTTCGGCAGAGGCTCCGGAAGAGTTTGACGAGGTGTGTCTCATGCCTGCCGAAGGAGCAAGCCTCGAACTGATTGCAAATACGAGAGTGAAATATGCCTTTGTAGGAAAGGCAAAGCAGTATAACCTCGTAAACTCTGCAGAGGGCATACAGGCTTTCAACAATGACTTCGAGACAAACCTTGTCCTTGAGGCGGAAAGCTCCGACCCTATAAATGCAAAGAACCTTATAGACGAAGACCTGGAGAACGGCTCACACTTCGCGACATTGGTAGTCGGAGGCGGAAGTGCGACTGTCAAGGCCATGCCGAAGGACTATGCTGCCGGAAAAAACGACAATGCACCTTTCAAGGCGGGCACAGTCTTCGGATTCCATTTTGCCGATGCAACAGACATCCTGAACATCGGAGGAAAGACCATAAGCCTGTATCTCGGAAAGGAAACAGATGGAAGTGAGGTCTGGAGTGACAAGATAACCGTATCAGGCGAAGTCCTCAAACTCTCGCTTGGGGGAGGCAAGAGCGGCAACATTGAAATCCGTGTCAACCAAGACTGCTACGGTGCGAAGCTGGAACAAGGAAGCGTAGGTTTGGGAGGCATGAAGGTACAGTATGCATACGTACGCACTCCCGATGCTGTCAGTCACCGATGTGACATGCGACTCTCCGCCGATGCACACATCTGCGATACCGAGACGACATACAAGGTGACAACGGCTGCGGACATCGATGTCACTTACGCCATCACATCACAGCCTGCCGGAGCCAGTGCCGTCATAGACCAAGAGGGGAATATCACGGGGATGACAGTCAACGGCGACTATGTTGTAACCGCGACATCCACCAAAGACTGCCACTGCACGGAGACAGTGACCATACACCGCGGCATGGACGACATAGAGGTCTCCATTGACGATAAACCTCTCTATAATGTCTCTGACGAGGTTTACACACTGTCGACAGACACACACGGTGTCTCAGGAGCACTCATAAACCTCGATGACCTGAGCGACCCGGACAACATACTCAATGCGCAGACAGGCGACTATGCACAATACACCGGCGGACTGGGTCTCGCTGAAAACGTGATGATTGCCGGCATAAGGACAAAGGATGGAAATGCCATAAAGGAGACCTTGCCGGGCAAGAGACTGAAGCGCGTCGGCTTTATGGTAGAGACACGCTCTGAAGGTCTTGGACTTGACGCACTGAAATTCTTCTGCATACGCGGCTTCAGGAATGGGGAGGAAGTCTTCAACAAGCCAGTGGAAGAGTCCAACGCCGTATCGTTAGGGCTCATAGGAAGTTCAAAGGCTGAGAAGATGCGCTATTCTGTCATCGTGCCTGACGATGCAGAAGACATCGATGAATTCCAGCTGTGGAAAGAAGGCGTGCTCAATCTCACAATATCAAAGCTCAACATATTCTACGCCTTCGCAGCCGAGAAGGATAATCCTGCCACACCGCTTGCAGGCGTGAAAGTCATATCTTCAGAGACTGGGGCATCGCTCAACATCGAGAGGATGAAGAACGTCAATGTACTGAGCGTCGCCAATGTCACACATCCGCTGACAAAGCTCATAGACAATGACCTTGATACTCCACTGACACTTGCAAAGACTGTATCCGCCGGTGGAGCTATATATGCCGTCAATCTTGGACGCACCTACAAGAAAAACACGCAGGTAGGCTTCGTCATAGACAACAAGACCTACACCGCATCTATAGGTGCCGGCAAGTGGATGAAGATAACCACATACCTCAACGGCGAAAAGCAGGAGGAACAAAAAGACTGGAATGTACTGGGCGTAAGCGTGATAGGAGCCGGAGACAAACGTCTTGTGATAATGAATACGGAAAAAGACTTTGATGAAGCCGGCATAGAGTTCTCCGGAGTAGTTGATGCCTTGGATTTCATAAAAGTATATGGACTATTTGTCCGTGACGACACCGACGGCGACGGTGTACCCGACATTATTGACGAAAACTCCTGTCAAGAAGATTTGATACTCAATGAGGAGAACATCGACGAGATGAAGAAAGACAAAAACTATGACAAAGCCCGCTTGCTGCTTCACAGGACATTCAACAGGGGCGAGAATATCGGCGACAATCTTTGGAGCTCTATCGTACTGCCCGTGAATCTTACAGGCTTGCAGGTACGCAACGCCTTCGGTAATGACACACGCCTTGCAGAGGTAAAGGGAATGGAGGGCGATATGCTTGTCTTCCAGAAAATCAACATCCCTGAAAACGATTACAATCCTGTCATAAAGGCCGGCGTATTCTATATAATAGAGACTGTGCGCAAACCAGACTACACAAAGACTGCCGATGACGGATGGGACAAGTTTTCAGACGGGACACCATACAACAGTGGAGACATCTACTATATAGACGGAGTAAGCTACAGTATGGAAGACGAGGGTGAGCCTTCTGCCAAATACAGCAACAGCACTGCCACGCATAACGTGCAGTTCTTCGGGACATACAATTATGACCAGGCACTTCCTGCCGGCATCTATGCGTTCAGCGGAGGAAAACTATGGAAGATAACAAACAGCGCCAAGATGAAAGGCTTCCGTTTCTATATTAATGAACTTTTCGGAGGAAGCGGGATTAGCCATCTCCCATTCAAGGTCATTGCCAATAACGGAGGCACGACATCCATATCCGGACCTGTCGCAGAGAGCCAGCAGTCACAGGAGACCGTATATGATACGGCAGGACACAATGTTGGCTCTATCGGAGACCTTTTCAATCTCCCTAATGGCATATATATAGTGAACGGAAAGAAAATACTGGTAAAATAATAAGGTAACGATATGGAAAAGAAGAAATACATAAGACCTGCCATCGAGTTCATAAAGATAGAGCTATCCGACATCATCTGCTTGTCTTATGCCATAAAGGATAATGTTGAGGGAGAAGACCCTGGATATATCATTCCACCGTCTATCGCAGGAGAAACCGAATGGTCTGAAGATGAAAGCGGAGGAGGCGGTATCTGGGGTGACCTCGACTGATATCCCGCAACATACAGCGATAAAGTGCGTGTTATCAAGCGAGTCTGCAAAAACAAATATTGCTGTCCGCTAAAAGTTCTTTATCAATGATAAAAATAGGCTGAAGCCCTCTCTCGGGTTTCAGCCTTTATAATAACCGTAGTTTCCTTTGCCACACCTGCAATAGTCGAGATATTCGCTGTTTGCCTTTAACACATCCTTTTCCAATGATTTTCACCACTTTTAAGGTCATGCACTTCTATAAAAAAGAATCCCCCACCCTTTTTTTGAGGGGGTGAGGGGACTCTTGGGAATGTTTAAGGAATTTCAGAGGGACAGGAGCAGCCCCTTATCCTTATACTTTCTACTCCATTTCCGAACCGCTATACTGTGAGCCGAAGCTCTCCTCCTGACTCTCCATGTTCTGCTGCGGACGGCGTTTCTGCTTCATGTTACCGAAATTCCATGTCAGAGAGACGTTCACACGGCGGCCACCGCGCCAGTTCTCCTGATAACGGGTGAACGTCTCAGACTCCGTGTAGCTCTTGCGCTTGCGGGAGTCGAGCAAATCGCGGCAGTTGACGGCAAGTACCAATTTCTTGTTGAAGAAACTCTTGCGCAGTCCCAAGTCTACGGCATAGCTCGGGTCGCTGTGTCCCTGTGTGATAACCCGGCGCGAGCGGTAACGGCCCGTGGCCTGAAAAGAGATGTCGTAAGGCAACATCAGCGAAGCCTGCATACGCGCGTTCCATGTGAAATTATGATTACCCTCGCCCGAAACGGTCTGTCCGTCGATGTCGAAGTCGAAGCCATTGAGCTTATAATAATAGAAGTTCGCGCTTGTCGTGAGGTCGAGGATGCGCCAGAGTTTGTTCTTTGCCGTCATTTCCAGACCCGTGCTCGTACTCTTCGCCACGTTGAAGTTGGTCTGGTACATCAGTCCGTCCTCACTACTCTGATAGTTAATGCGCTGCATCACGTCAGTTGTCGGGCGATAGTACGCGCTCACGAGCAGCGAATGTTGCGTCCAAGTCTTCAGATAGTTGAGCGAGAATGAGTTGGAGAACTCCGGTGTCAACTCAGGATTACCATACGAGATGACCGTCGCATCGCTCGTATTCTTAAAGGAATTGAGCTGACCGCCCCACGGACGGCGCAGACGGCGGGTGTAATTGAGCTGTAACTGCTGTGTCGGCGTAATCTGATATGAAAGGAACAGGCTCGGGAAAAGCTCAAAATAATCCTTCTTAAACGCCGGCTCGCGCTTCGACGCGTCGTGTTCCTGCTCCCAACTGTAACTCTCCGTGTTCACACGCCAGTACTCTCCGCGCAGTCCACCCATTACTCCGAACTTGCCGATATTATACGACAGTGTCGCATACAGCGCGTGCAGGTCCATGTCATAGATAAACCGGTTATAATAAGCGCGGTCCTCCACCACGTTGTCGCCATTCCACGAACTGCCGTCAAGGAAGCTCTCCTGCGGCGTATTCTCGTGAGAGAAACGGCCGTTATATCCCGCCTGCAACTTAAATCTGTCAGTAATCGGATTCTCATAGTCGAGTTTCACCTCCCATGCGTTACTGTTCATGCGCATCGGGCGGTACTGATACGAATAATCCGTCGGCAGCGCCGCATCGTTATAATACACCGTCGAGTCTTGATAATAGTTGTCATTGTCGCCCTTCCACTTGTTATAGCCCACGACAAAGTCGATGAAATGCCTGTCGGTGAAGCTGTGGCGGTAGTTGAACTCGCCGTAGAACATATTCATGCCGAAGCGTCCCGAATTGCGGCGGAACATCATATAGTTGTCCGTCGGCGCGCCGATGGTGCCATAATGATACGGGGTCTCGGTCAGACTGTTATGCCCTCCCTTCATCATCATACCGCTGAGCGACAGGTCATCCTTCTTAGTGGCGTGCCAGGTCAGTCCGGCGCGCGAGAAAAGGTTGTTTCCCCGGTTGTCCGACTCGCTGTCATAGTTCTGGTATGTGTTCGTATGCGTATAAGTCTGTCGGCTCAATGCCCCACCCTCGCTGGCACGATGGCGGTAGCCCACGTTCACGTATGCGTCGAGAGCCGAGCTGTTATAATTTACATTGAAGCTCGTGTTCGCTCCTCCCATAGTGTTGGCCGAAGCCTGTACCGAACCGTAATAGCCTGCCTTGCGGTCTTTCTTCAGCACGATATTGATAATGCCGGCAGAGCCTTCTGCCGAGAATTTGGCCGAAGGGTTGTCTATCACCTCAATGCGGTCGATGCTCTCGGCAGGCAACTGCTGCAGAATCTCGGCGCGGTTGTCGGATGTCAGACCGCTCGCCTTACCGTTTATCCACACCTCAACGCTCGTATTTCCGCGCAACGACACATTACCGTCGTTGTCAACCTCCACCGACGGGATATTCTCCAGGGCCTCGCTCGCCGAGCCTCCGGCGTTGGATATCTGCTGGTCAACGCTGAAAGACTTCCTGTCCACCTCCAGCTTCATCTCCGAACGCTGCCCCGTCACGGTCACTTCGCTCAGCGTGTGGGCATCATCGGCAAGATATATCACCGCGAAATTCTTCGATTTAGTCTCGTTGGAAATAACGAAACTGCGCTTGGCAGTCTTATATCCCATGAACGACACATTCATGTCGTAACTTCCATTGGGCAATCCGACAATATTAAAATTGCCCGAAACATCTGTAATAGCACCCTTCAGAATCTTTGTCTGACCCTTCTGCATAACCGTGACATTGATAAATTCAAGCGGTTCGTTAGTGCTCTTCGACAATACTTTTCCTTTTACTGTACCTTGTGCTACTGCCGTTATCGCTCCGACAACAAGCAGGCAAACTGCTATTAACCTATTCATACTATGCTTTTGACTATGCTTAAATGCGAAAGTTTAATCCTATTGGCACAAAAAATCAATATATTTATTTTGCGGTTAACCCGAAAAGCCGTACCTTTGCCAACCGTAATGCGCCTTTTATTGGCGCAAAGTCCGCAACAACGACATGGGGTCTCATAGTTCAATGGATAGAATAAGTCTCTCCTAAAGAGCTACCCTATTCAGGGCACATGAAACGAAGTAGAGCGATCTTTGATAGATATACATATCCACATAAGCCCTTGTAGTTCAATGGATAGAACGTGGCTCTCCTAAAGCTAAAATATGGGTTCGATTCCCATCGGGGGTACAAAATAAAAGTCTTTCTTTCACAAAATCCGCAAAATATGAGTAACTTTGCGGAATAAAGTTCTACAATTATTCTACAGAAAGAAAGATGGCTACATTTAAGGCTGAGGTGTATGCCCACCAAAAAAAGGCAGATGGCACATATAATATTAAGATCCGTGTTACACAAAACCAGAGAAAGAAGTATCTGGCTACAACATGGTATGTAACAAAGGAGGATCTTACACGCTCACTTAAAATCAAAAATCAGAAATACATAGACCTCACGGACGATTTAATAAAGTCGTACCGAAAAAAATGCGATCGGCTTGGTGAGAGGTTAAAGAATATGAGTGTTGATGAGGTCGTAGATTATATCCAGAGAGATAAAGATGAGAATTGGGATCTGGATATAGTAGATTATACCTGGAGGCATATAAAGAGATTGGAGGAAACAGGGCACAAGGGTAATGCTGAAACGTATAAATGCGCAATCAGGAGCATGGTTAAATTTATGGGACGTGATACTATCAGCATAAAAGAGATTACAGTAAGAATGCTCACTAAATGGGCTGAATGGATAGCTACAAGCAATAGGATAACAACAGGATTTTCCCCACATAATTATCTTTCAAGAATAAGAGCCATACACAACCGTGCAAAAAAAGAGTACAATGATGAGGATGCTGGAATAATAAGGATTCCAAACTCTCCTTTTTCCCATATTGAAATGCCAAAGGCTCCAACTCCAGAAAAGAGGGCTATTTCTCTGGATAAGATGAGGGAGCTTGTGCATTTGTCATATATAGAAAGCCCATATCCTAATACAAACAGATTTAACTTTGCACTGGATCTGTTTATTCTTAGTTTCGGACTTGTCGGGATGAATGCTGTAGATCTGTATGATTGTACCGACTGCAAGAACGGTAGGATAACATACGAGAGAAAGAAAACAAGAAACAGGAGGGCAGACAGAGCACTAATTTCAATAAAGATTGAGCCTGAGATTGAGGATCTGGTTAGAAAATACCGTGATCCATCTGGGCAACGTGTTTTCAAATTCTATAAGATTTATAGCTCTATGGACACTTTTTCAAGGGCTATAAATATCGGTCTGAAAAAGATTGCAACGAAAATAGGTGTAGATGAGCTTGAATTTTATGCTGCCAGGCACACATGGGCAACGATCGCCCAGAACGATGCAGAGATAGACAAGTGGACTGTACACACGGCTCTTAACCACATAGATGATACAACAAGGATAACTGATACATATATCAAGAAAAGTTGGGATCCGATAGACAGAGCCAATAGGAAAGTTTTTGATTTAGTAGGTATTGATCGTGATTTTTCGGAACCACTTTTGCCTAAGCAAAAATAATTTGCCTAAGCAAAAATTTGTAAATGGCTGATAATCAGTATTTGTTTGTTTCCGTTTTGCCTAAGCAAAAGTTATCGCAGACTATATATTATTATAATAATGATTATATAGTCAATGTTATATTTATAATATAAGTATATAGGGGTGTGGGGTAATAAAAAGTTTGCCCACCTCTTTTGCAAGGTGAGCAAGCATTTACTTAAACATTTTTCCCATACCAGTAAGTAGCCATTCGGCACTTACGCCATACTCCTTAACCATAGGATATAGCCAGGACAACTGGAACCATCCTCTATCCATATCCTTTCTTTGAGCTAAGAAATTGCGCCTGTCAATATCGTATAGGATACAATATGTGTTCACGCCACGAATTGTACCCATTGCGATTATGGCATCCAATGAGCTATAGAACCGCTCCATGATGCTCTTTGTTATCTGAGTATTAGTTCTCTTTCTGCTCATCTTCCATTTTTATAATTTTCGTCATGTCTTTGTCAAACGTATAGCGTACATTACATATCTCCATGCCACCAAAAGAATTTTTAGCACGGTATTTATGTGAAACTTCCCATCCAAGTGTATCATAAGGATTAGTTCCGTGATTCAAAAAATATTCCTTAATTTGATTCATTTTTGAATTTACACTATCAATAGGAAACTCCCCATTCTTTGCACGCCTTATGGTCTCTATATAAGCCATACTCATAGGTGTTATTATACCAGGCTTTCCCATTTTTATATTTTGGTAACTATCAGGGTCTTTCAAGTGTTCCTCCAGATACCTGTCTATCTCTCTTTCGTAATCTTTTTTGCAGCTTGTAACACACGCTACAAGTAAAAGTAATGCTATTAATTTTCGCATAGTCTACCAAATATCCTTAAATCATCACGCAATTCGTTTAGTGCTTCTACAGGCTTATTTTCAATCTTTGCCTTAGTAGTTGCGCACTCAATCGTTTTCAGTTCCTCAAACGCAAAATCTGAGGACAATTCATTACCTGATGTAATTGTCTGTAATGCCTCTTTATAGAGTTCAATCACCATCCTATAATATTTCTCCATAATACTATTTGTGTAGTTGTTCAATTATTGTTATTAACCTATCCATTTGTTCCTGGCTCTTTGTTAGCTGTTGCTGAGCCTCTTTAGTAAGTTCCCTTTGGGCTGTAAGCTCATTCAGGAATCTCTCTACCGTGGAGCTAAATGTGATATTGTTCCCATTTCCTGATATTTGGGTATTCCCATTACCCATCGCAGTCTGTGAATATTCTGCATCATCAACTCCTTTCAACATATTACCAATACCAGTTTTCAGCCAATTCATATCCAATTCTGGATAAGTCTCTGAGATTTTTTCCTCAGACTTTTTGCTGATACTGTAACCTACTTTGTTCACAAAACCCCTCGCAAGGTTTGCGCTCTCTTCAAATTTGAGCTGCCCTATCCCCAGGTGTTTAATGAACTGGATTAACCGATCTTTTACTTTGCTCATAAATTCTGATGTTTTTTCCGTAGAATACTTATTTTTTATTGCAAAATTGGTGCAAATATCAGAATAAGGATGAAAATTTCTCAGATTTTCCTTGTTGGTCTGAAAATTTATCCGTATCTTTGCGCCAAGAAAGTTACTTACACGATGCAAATATAGCAAAATTGTGTCTAATAAACATACAAAACCAGTATAAAATGGAGAAAAGTAAGTTTAGACAGATCTATGATAGCTTGCCCACAAGGGCTGCTAAAGCACCTAAAACGGTATGGGTTGAGCGCATGGCAGAGATCTGTATGGTGTCTGAAAAGACAGTGAGGTGTTGGGTGTATGGCACGCAAAAACCTGATGCCATAAAGTTATCAATCCTCTCTAAAGAGCTTGGAATACCAGCAAGCGAATTATTTGTTTAACAATCTAAATGCAACACCGATTATGAAACAAGAAACATTATCAAATGCGATACAAGGAGGTATTTCCCTTGTTCTCGCTATCGTCAGTCTGATTTTAGCTGTGGGATATAGCGCATGGTGGAATCTTTTTACCGCTGCTGCCTGTTTAGTTATATCCTGGATTTTCTATGTGGATGATGCCTATGGCATTGAAAGCGTGCGTACTTATTTGAAACGTAAAATGAGGAAATAAGTATGATGGTTGCTCTGGAACTTTTTGAACTGAAAAACCTCTGTATGGAAATGGCAGAGCTTGGTGTTGCTACATACGTAAAAAGCCAGGCACCAGCAAAGGATCTCATATCCCAGAGGGAGGCATACAGGCTCTTTCAGGAGCAAAGGGTAAAAAGGTGGAAACAGATAGGGCTTGTTAAGCCTATACGCATGGGAGAAACCAAGCGTTCAAAACTGCAATACTCCAGAGCAGAGCTACTTGCTGCTGATAAATCCGAGAAAATGAATTTTTTAATTAACAAATAAATAGTTATTCTATGAGCATTACACTGAAATCATTACACCTGGTGAATTTCAAAGGTGTGCGTGATCTGGAGCTAACTTTCCATGATGGTGATAACATGGTATGTGGAGAGAATGGTACTGGAAAAACAACCCTATTTGATGCGTTCACCTGGCTGCTGTTTGGTAAGGACAGTAAAGACAAGTCAGACAGTAATTTCAACATTAAGACACTCGATAGCAACGGTTGTCCTATACTAAGGCTGGAGCACTCTGTTACTGGTATCTTGGATGTTGATGGTAAGGATCTGAAATTAGAGCGTAGGTACCAGGAGGTGTGGGAAAAACCGTCTGGAACTACTATTGAGAACCTGAAAAACCATAAGACGGTATTTCTTATTAACGATGTAAAACAACCTACAAAACGTGATTATGATGCGAAAATAAACTCTGTGATAGCCGAGAATGTGTTTCGCATGATTACTAATCCGTTCTATTTTACCAGGTTAAAACCAGAGGAACAAAAAGCTATGTTGCTTGACATGGCAGGAAATGTTACGGATGATGATGTGGCAAAGTTACAGCCTGAGTATGCAGAGTTCCTTGCTGCTTTGGAGGGAACTGCAATAATCGAAAAGGCAAATGAAGTATCTGCCAGAAAGAGTGCTTGTAACCAGGAGCTGAAACTAATCCCATCGAAGATTGAAACGGCTGAAAAGCTAAAACCAAACGAAGAAAATTGGGATGCCATCAACCGTGAGTTGGAGAACAAACGCAAAGCTCTCAAAGAAGTAGAGGCGTTGATGAAAAATGACAAGAGTTCAAAAAATGAACAATTATTCGAGCAACGCAACTCCATACAGCAACAGATTAATAAGAAAAAGGAGGAACAAACCAAACGTGAGGGTGCTCTGAAAGAAGCTGCTGATAAACAGTATTACAGTGATATTAACGCTGCCAATAACGCTGCCTCTCAGGAACGTATAAAGATCCAGGAACAAATTAACGCAAAGAACGAGGATCTAACTAAGCGTGAGGGAATTGTAAGACAAGAAACAGGAGCTGCCTATAACGAGGCAAAATCAAAAGTTTCCAATATCGAGGCGCAAATATGCTCTAAGGAGAAAGAGATAAAACAGCTCAAAGACAACAAGCCCGATCTTGAATCAGATGTAACTGACGCAAAGGCTAATGTGGAGGAAACAGAAAAATCACTCACCGAAAAAAACAACGAGATAGAGCTGCTTAGAACCGAGTACAAGAAAATCTACAATAGTACAGTTGCTTTCGGTGATGATGCCTTTATATGCCCTACTTGCAAAAGACCTTTGGAGGCTGATGATGTTGAGGCTAAGCAAAAAGAGCTGGAGCAAACTTTCAACTCTGATAAGGCTAAAAAATTGAAAGCCAACAAGGAAAAAGGTAAAGCGTTGTCCGACAAAATTAAAGACTTGGAAAAAACTCTGGAAAGCCAGAAAAAATCCCTGGCAAACAAGGAAAGCCATGTAATTGACAACGAGGATAAAACATCTAAATCAGAGAATGAACTTGTAATATTACGCACTGAGCTTGTTTCTGCTAAGGCAAACGTACCTGATGAGCCAGATTATAAGACAGCTATAATCAATGATAGCGAGTGTAAGCGTATCAGTAATGAAATATCCAAGCTGAAAGCCGAATATGATGCCGTTGTTGCTGTTGAAGTTGATAAGCCAGACTATAAGGCGATTGAGAAAGCTGATGCCGATCTTATTGCCATTAAGAATGACATAACAGAACTGCAAAACCAACTTGATGCAATCAAAGAGCCTGAGGTGTCAGACAACGATGGAAACGATGATATTATTCCGCTTGACACTCAAAAGGAAAATCTTGAAAATGATATTGCGGATCTCAATAAGCGTTTGGGTAAGAAAGATACACTGGAGCGTGCAATCAAGGAAATATCCAACCTGGAAAATGAACGTGTTGCCCTTAATGCTGAGGTTGCAGAACTGGAGGGTTGGGAGTATCAGGCTTTACAGTTCCAGAAAGCTAAGGATGCTGAACTGCTAAAGCGTATAAATGGATTATTCCAGATAGTTTCTTTCTCTTTCGTTTCCTCTCAGTTGAATGGTGGTGAGAAAATCACGTGTATGTGTACGGTTAATGGCACTCCATATCCAGATGTGAATAACGCAGGAAAGATAAACGCAGGACTGGATATTATAAATGCAATTTGTAAAGCAAATGGCATGTGTGCTCCGATATTCGTTGATAACGCTGAGAGTGTGAATAATGTGCTACATACGGATAGCCAGAAGATCTTACTTACTGTTACTAATGACAAAACTATAACCCTTAAATAAATATCAATATGGCAGACAAGAAAACAAACGTACCAGCTACAACAAATGGAGGTGTCGTACAGAAAGTAAATCCAAAAACAGATGCGTTAAAAGGCATTCTTAACGCAGAATCTGTACAGGAACAATTCAAGAATGCACTGGGCAAAGCGTCCAACACTTTTGTTGCGTCCGTGATAGATCTCTATAACTCTGATTCAAACCTCCAGATGTGTGAGCCTAAGGCTGTTGTTATGGAAGCTCTGAAAGCTGCTGTACTTCATTTGCCGATCAATAAAGCCCTGGGGTACGCATACATCATACCATATAATAACAGCTACACCGAAAAAGACCAGTACGGTAAAGATATTTTGGATGAGAGAGGTAACAAAAAGTGGTACAAAAAGATGGAGCCTACATTTCAGCTTGGTTACAAGGGCTACATTCAACTTGCAATGCGTACAGGTCAGTACCGCACACTTAATGCCGATGTAGTATATGATGGTGAGATTAGAAAGGTAAGCAAGCTAACTGGAGAAATTGCCTTTGATGGCGAAAAGGTGTCTGATAAGATAGCAGGATATTTCTGCTACTTTGAGTTGCTAAATGGTTTTAGTAAAACTCTCTATATGACGGTAGAGCAAATGGCAAAACACGCAAAGCGTTTTTCCAAAGGACTTAAAAAGGATGTTTCGGTGGAAAGACTGCTACAACTTGCTGCAATGCCTGTCAATGACGATAGTAAAACTGTAGGATGGTTGGGCAATTTCCATGCGATGGGCGTGAAAACTGTTGTTAGGAATCTACTTAGTAAATATGGCTATCTGTCCATTGAAATGCAAACAGCTATTGCGGATGATATGAGAAGCGAGGATTATGCCGATGCTCAGGAAATCAGAGAAGATCATCCACGGCTTGTTATTGAGGCAGAAAATGTAAAGACTATAGGAGAGGCTGCAAGTTCAAATAATAATACGGATCCAAATGCTGATCCTGGATATTAAACATGATAGATATGACACTACAAGTATTAGGAAGTTCAAGCCAGGGGAACTGTTATATTTTGGATAATGGTTCTGAGGCGTTGATCCTGGAGGCAGGAATAAGACCTAATGAGGTTAAAAAGGCTCTGGGATTCAATATCAGAAAGGTTGTAGGTTGTTGCGTAACCCATCAACACAACGACCATGCAAGATACTTGAAAGTGATGGCTGGGTTGTTCCACACTCTGGCACTGCCAGAGGTGTGGGCATCCAAGCAAGAAGCCTATTCAGATGGTTTGCACGCTATTGGCATAGTTCCAGGGCAGACATACAAGCTCGGAAATTTCTTGGCACTGCCATTCATGGTAGAGCATGATGTTCCTTGTGTAGGCTACCTTGTTAGGCATCCTGATATTGGGCAGTTATTCTTTGCAACAGATACCTGTACATGCGATTATGAGGTGCCAGGGCTAAATCACATACTGATTGAGTGCAATTATTCTGTAGATGCACTATCAAAGGCGATCAGAGAGGGGCGTACGGATCAAAGCCAGGTTGTAAGATTGTCTAAATCACACATGGAATTTACGTCTACAAAGGAATTTCTTGGCAGGAATGAGTTATCAAAGGTATCTGAGATAGTTCTTATCCACCTATCAGGAAACAACTCAGATAGAGAATTATTTGTAGAGGATATTCAGGCTATGACAGGGAAACCTACATACGCAGCATATCCAGGTATGAGGATAGATTTAAGCACCGTATGAGCAAAGCTAAGATCATCATAGAAAAAGTAGATGGGCTTTTTAACTTGAATAAAATCTATGCTTGGTTTATCCAGGCTCTGGATGGGATTTACCAGGTTGAGATTAAGAGAGTACGTAAGCCACGGTCAAACGGCCAAAACGGATGGTTGTGGGGATGTATATACCCTATGCTGCTGGATGGTTTGCTTGCTGCTGGTTGGGATTTCGTTAGTGTAGAGCAAGTTCACGAATTTTTCAAATCTCAAATGACTGCTGACAAAGTTGTAAATAAGCATACTGGGGAAATAATAGAGTTCCCTGGATCAACTGCAACGATGGACACTGTTACGTTCTCTACCTATTGCGAAAAGCTGAGAGAATATGCAAGAGAGTATCTAAGCATGGAAATCCCCGATCCTGATAAATATTGGAAGCTGAGAGGATGAAACTGATAGCAAATAACCTGGTTTCAGAATTGATACGCCTGTTGCCAGTAATAATAAACAGCGTACCTCCAGACAGGAGCCTGAGAGTTGCAAACGCTATCCGTATCACAAAGAATATTCTAAAACGATTGAATAACTTAAAAGACTTAGAAAATGAAAGTAATTGAAGTAACCGAGAAAGAGGTTAAGGCTGCTTTTGATGTAGCTAAGAGTGATGAAATGAAAGGCGTTCTTGCTGCTTTATTCTGCAAGGAGGATAAGGAAAAGCCTACGCTGGACGATTACAAGACAATAAAGAGCTATGAGGATGCTTGTGAGGCGTTGGGTGTTAAGCCTATTGCTACAACAGATGACAGTGAAGCGGAAACAGTTGTAGAAACTGGAGAACAACATTTTATTGCTCCAAAGCACTTGGTGGCTCTATACAAGCTGGAAACTATTAGCCGTGCCATGTGGGGTAGAAATTTCAAACCTGAGCCAGATGCTGATGGTAGCAAGTGGTACTATTATCCCTGGTTTGCATTGTGGACTAAAGACGAAATAGAGGAACGTAAGGATCAATTTGATGGTGCCTTGCTGTCTGCGTATGCGAGTAATGGTGCGATTGCTGGTTTCGGTTATCTGCATACGAATGATCGTTCCTCGAATTCGACTGCGCACATTGGGTTCCGCTTGTGCCAAGAAACGGAAGAAAAGGCTGCATATTTCGGAAAGACATTTATAAAGCTGTGGGCTGAGTATTTGCGTTTCAATTTCAATGTAGGAGATTACTATTATCACAAATAACAACAAAAAGTGAGATTATGAAAGAGTTAATGCTGGCTGATACGCCAATGGAACAAAGGGAGCAAATTCTAAGGGATTCATGCGACCAGATTGTAGAAAGATCCTACACACGTAAATTTAGCGGTGCAGAACTGGCTCAGAAACGTACAGAATACTGTGATGTTGCCGAGAGAGTTGGAGGACTAACCCAAGAGCTTGCTGAGGTTACTGCCGACATCAAGGGCAAAATCAAGCCGTTAAAGGAACGTATGGGCGGTTTGCTTGATGAGATCAAGGCTCGTGGCGAGTTCGTGCGTGGTGATTGTTTCAAGTTCGTTGATCAGGATGAGGGCAAAGTTGGTTTCTATGATACTAACGGCTACCTGGTAGAGGAGCGTGATATGACACCTGAGGAGAGACAGAGAACGGTGTTCCAGGCTATCCGTAAGACTGGTACAGACGATTAAGTAAATAACCATTAAAAACCAAAACAAAATGGAAGAAACAAAAGAGAAATCAGTAAGTGTAAATATTCAGAATTACACTGGTGAAAAACCTATTGAGGTAATCATTCGCAAGGGTGAGGCTGCAAAAGCGGTGGAACAACTGCCGACAAAAGCACCGATCAATACAAATGTATCAGGCGTTATCACTACGCCTTACGACTGGCTTAGCAAGCGTATTGGTTTGGTGGATCAGAAGCGTGCTCATATCCTTGTAGATCGTGAGAAAATGACAGTTACCCTTGTCGTAAATGAGGAGGATGAGTACACGAAAGGCACCATCATGGGTACCGTGGAAGTTACAGACACTTTCAAGTCTACAAAGATCAATGATACAAAGAGTGCCTGGGTTCCTGAGCGACTTGGGCAGTTCCTGAGGCTTAACAGAAGTTTGTTTACGGACAAAGAGGAGTGCATGAAGCTCGTATCATATCTGAAAAACTTTACCGCTAAGGCAAAGAGTGAGATCCAGAAACAAAAGGATCCAAACGGCTCCAGGGCTGATGTTTTCCGCCAGGAGGTAGAAAGCAATCTGCCAAAGTCTTTCACCCTTAATATCTCAATCTTTAAGGGTACTCCTAAAACCGCTATTGAAGTTGAGTTCGATCATTACCTCGTTGATGGCGAGTGTGTCTTACAGCTTGTATCTCCAGGCGCAAACGATATGGTGGGGGAGTTCCGTGATAAGTGTATTGATGATGTATTGGGAAAGATTATCAATATCGCTCCTGATATTGCAATAATGGAAATCTAACGTAACCAAATGAGGGTTGTGGGTAACAGATCAAGCATCTTAGCCCACCCCTCACTATCATAAGTCTATGGCAAAGAATAAAAAGATCCAGATGATGCCCTTTGACACCTCCGACTGGTTGAGGTGCCCAGAGCTAAAGATACTGCCTCCTGATATTAGGGGGTTGTGGATGGATATGCTTTGCTATATGTGGGAAAGCGTTGAGCGTGGAGTGATGGTAAAGCCAAATGGAGAGATATATACACATGATGGGGTTATTAGGCTGATAGGTAAAGATTCCTCAGGTTCTGACACATGGCTTGATAAGTTAATTATCGGTGGCGTATGTGCAGAACGTGAAGATGGTGCATTATACAGTAGGCGAATGGTAAGGAGTGCTGAGATAAGCCTGAAAAGGCGTGAAGCAGGATTGAAAGGTGGCACGACAACCAAGTCAAAGGTCTTTGATGTAAAACTGAAAAAGCCAAAGGTTAATGCTCCAGAAGAGACTGAACATCTATTTGACGATCCTCCACCTTTAACACCAGAGCAAAAAGCAAAGGCAGAAAAGGCAAAAAAATACAAGTATGCCGATTTCGTAACGCTTACAAGAGACGAGTATGCTAATCTATGCGGACAGTTCTCAGAGGAAGTAGCAAAACGAATGATAGAGATCCTTGATAATTACAAGGGTTCCAAAGGCAAAAAGTATAAGAGTGATTATCGGGCTATCCTTAGTTGGGTAGTAAAAGCGTATGACGAAGAAACATTAAAGTATGGAACTGAACGGAACAAAACTTACAGCGGATATGGCACTCAGCATAATCAGGGATCAACAGGCTCAGCAGTACAAGCTCAGCAAGGAGAAAGCCAGGGAGGAGCTGATAAAACACAGAAGAACTATTCTGAGAGGTTTTAGCTATGATCTGGAGGATCCTGAACAATTCAAGATACATTCCTCTCTGATAAAAGGCATAGGTGATAGCTACATGATGAGGGAGTTTTCTGAGTTTCAGATAGACGAGAACAACAGGGATGTATTAAGGTTTCTTATCTACTATTTCAATGGTTGCAAACTTGCTGAGAGCGTTTTCAACGATGAGGAATACAAGATACACAAAAATATCCTTTTGGTTGGCGAACCTGGCGCCGGAAAAACCATGTTAATGCAAGTTTTCTCCGATTACCTAAGAGCCATTAAGAGTGAGAGATATTTCCGCAATATCAGTATTACCCAGATGATGAACTACTACAAAATCAATGGGCATATAGACCGATATACATTCAATGAGCTTGCAGATCCTAAGGCGAGTGAGGGAACACCATTTGATGTGTGTCTTAATGATTTGGGGCTTGGTACTGAGAAACAGAAAAGTTTTGGAACTACGCTAACCCTGGTTACGGATGAGTTTTTGTTTGCAAGGTACGAGATATACCAACAGTATAACAAAAGATACCACATAACAAGCAACCTCACAGTTGCGGATCTGAAAAGCCGTTTTGAGGGGCGTTTGGTGGATCGTTTCAAGAGCTTTAATGTTATTGAACTCCACGGACAAAGCAGACGAAAATAATTTTTTACCAAGTAAATGTGTTTGATAAACATAAAACAAATAGCAATGAGACAAAATACAGAAAAGAAAAAGGTAATAATCACCTTTTGTAAGAAGTTCCCAGCCTCCCACTCCAGAGCTGGCGAGCTGACAGGATTTGAGCCGAAAATCAAAAACGGCAAAAAGATCCATACTATCAGAGCCGATAAAAAGGGCACCTGGAAAAAATGTCAGGGGGATATAAACTCAGGCAAAAAGTATCTCAGTATGAGAGAGTGGACTGGCAGACCGTATAACTCAGAGCAAAGGGAGTACGGACAGAGAGAGAGAATCGGGCTGCAATCTATCACTATGACTTACAACTCTGAGGATGCGCTGCCTCAGGCGTGGGTGGATGGAAAGAAAGTGCCAGTAGAAACGCTTGCAAAGAACGATGGGCTGAGCACTCAGGATTTTGTTGAGTGGTTTTTCGGTACTAAGCTCTACTCTGAGAATGTGTTTGAGGGAAAGATAATTCACATAACGGATTTCAGATACTGATATGGCAGAATATGTGAAACGACATATAAACGATTAGCTATGGAAATAAAAGGAAAAGTACACTGCTTCTTTGAGCAATCTGGCACGTTCAAGAATGAGTTTATTAAGCTGGGAATACCAGCCGAGGATTATGATATACAAAACAACTTCGGGCAAACAGACCATACGGATGATTTGTTTGCTGAGATTGAAAAAGCGTATGATGGTAAGCCAAGCCTGTTTGATAGAATAGCAAAAGATGATTTAGTGATGGCGTTCTTTCCCTGTATTTATTTCTCTGCTGTCAGTCAGATGCTCTTTGGGTGGGGTGCAAAAAATTATCGTAGATTGTCTGCTAAGGCAAAAGCCGATGAGATTATAAAGAGGGCTGGTAATCGTATCGTGTTCTACACGCTGCTGATAAAGCTGTATGCTCTGGCTGAGATTTTGGGGTTTAGGATGATAATAGAAAATCCCTGGTCGGAGCAAACATACCTAAAAGCAAACTTTGTTACCCCCCCCAATTTGGTAGATGAAAACAGGATGAGGAGAGGAGATTTTTTTGTGAAACCAACAGCGTATTGGTTTGTAAACTGTGAGCCTACACACGGACAGACATACCAATATGATAAGGTTAAGAAAACAATTCTATCCAGCAAAAAAGGATCAAGGGCTGGTATTTGTAGCGAGGATCGATCAATGATTAGTCCTGATTATGCAAGAAACTTTATCTGTGATTTTATCATTGGAAAGGTACAGGCTCACTCCCAGTTATCATTATTTGACAATTTACAAACATAATAGTTATTCAAATGGAAACAAATGCTACAAAAAGATCAGATTTATTCTGGATTGATCCACGAAATATAGACATCGTGGATGGTTTCAATGTTCGTAGGGAGTTTGACCTGGAGGAGCTGAAAGAGCAAATCAAGGCAAACGGTGTGCTTAACCCTATTACTGTTATCCCATATAAGGTGGATGGTAATGAGCGTTACAAGCTGGTGGACGGTGAGAGGCGTTTCAGGGCTACTATGCTTGCTATCAGCGAGGGGTGCGATATTCCCTACATTAAGGCTCTGAAAGCCCCACGTGATTCCTCTCCAGAGGCTCTGTATATAGAGCAAATGATGAGGAATGAGGGCAAAAAGTTCACTGAATACGAATGTGCCATAATGTTCCAGCGTTTCAAAGAGGAGTTTGGCTACAGCCAGGTACAAATTGCTGAGAAGTTCAAGAAAAGCCCTGCTTTCATAAGCAAGTGCCTCTCCCTGCTGGATATGCCAAAGGAGCTACAGGCTAAGATTGTGAACGGTGAGATTTCCATTAAGGCAGCGAGAGAGATAGCAGGAACCTATGAAACCGAAAAGGAACAAGTTAAAGCTGCAAGAAACGCTGTAAACACGGCAAAATCAGAGGGCAGATCTACTGCCACCAATAAGGAGGTTCTACGCTCGCTAAAAGAGGCGAAAGAGGCTAAGAGCATGGCAGAAGCACTTAGAACTATCTGGGCGTATATGGATGGTGTTTCAATGGTAGATATTGACACGTTGGCAAAGCTCCTGGATAGACACGAGAGCCTTGCAAAGGCAGCAAGAGAGTATAAAAAGCAAGTAAAACAGTAACCTGGTAAATATGCAGATTATACCATATATGTACGATACAACGCATTGCCCTCACATGGATGGAGTGATTATACTAAGCTCTGAATGTAGGTCTTGCAAGTGCTATGACGGTGAATGTATCACACAACATATCAGGTGTAAGTATGACGAAATAAGCAAATAACTATGTTGAATCAAGCATTATTTTCCTCTGCAAATGAGGTATGGGCAACACCTCAGGATTTCTTTGATAAGCTGAATGATGAGTTTGGTTTTAATCTTGATCCGTGCGCACTGCCTGAAAACGCAAAGTGTGAGAAGTTCTACACCCCAGAGATTGATGGACTAACGCAAAATTGGGGGGGGCATAGAGTTTTCTGTAATCCTCCCTATGGTAGAAAATTGAAAGAGTGGGTAAAGAAGTGTTACGATGAGAGTAAAAAACCAGGTACCCTTGTTGTAATGCTGATACCAGCCAGGACAGACACATCTTTTTTCCATGATTACATATATCACAAAGCAAAGGAGATACGGTTTGTTCGTGGTAGGTTGAAGTTCGGAGGGGCGAAAAACAGTGCTCCATTTCCAAGTATGGTAGTAGTATTTTAACAATAAAAATCAAAGAAAATGAAAGAAAAAAGTTCGGAATTACTACAAGAGCTTGAAAAGAAAAATGCTCAGCAGGTAGAGCTGGTTAAAACAGCCAACAAAGAAACTAATATTACACACAAGGGAAAGATACATTTTCCTGAGTATTGGGCAAAAAGAAAGAATAAAATCAGCAAAGGGCTGATTAAGGTGTTACAGACTACAGCGGATGCAGAGCCAGAGGTAACAGACGCTTTCGGAGAGTATAAGAGAGGTACATTTTTGCACCGTGCTTGTGTTGTTACCATAACCAGGGAAGATGGGAACTGGAACTGTCATATTTTCAGTGAGGCTATGCCAATTACATTGCCACTAATCCAAGAGGTACGTGATAAATTCTTACCGAATGATGTGCTTATGGTACAACTATATCCATCCAGGGAGGAGCGTAAGGGTGTAAGCGGTGTTATACTCTTTGAATTGCCAAATCCTGGTAAACAATCTGAGGAGGTTGGAGAGTAATGTACTACATCGGTATAGATACAGGAGTAAATACAGGGGTCGCTATATGGGATAACCGTAAGCGATCCCTACTCCAAGTGGAAACTATGAAGATCCACCAGGCTATGGAACTGGTGAAACGGTATAAGGAGGTGGCTGCTGCGAATGGCACAAAGCTCATAGTGAGGGTAGAGGATGCCAGGCTGAGGAAATGGTTTGGATGCAATTCTCCTCAGAAAGACCGTGCCAAACTACAAGGAGCTGGATCAGTCAAGAGAGATTGTAGTATCTGGGAGGATTACCTTACAGATATAGGGATTGAGTTCCAAATGGTTGCACCAAAAAATAATGCAACAAAAATCAGCTCTGAGAGTTTTAAGGCTCTGACAGGGTGGAAAAAGCGCACAAGTGAGCATTGTAGGGATGCTGCCATACTTGTTTTTGGATTTTAAGTCTAACTTTCTCGGATAATGTGTTTATAAAACACAGAAATTTAGTATCTTTGTACCAAATATTAACTTAGTAAATATCCTATGACAGTAGCAATTATTATAGTATTAGCACTTGCCATTATCGGTATGATATGGTTTGCTGGATGGAATGAGCATATTGGCGGTAAGATCCTTGATTGCTTTTTCCCATGTGCGGACTTGCAAAAGAGCGATAAGGTAGAGATATTCATTAATGGCAAATGGAACCGTACGGCAACTGTAACGGCTTGCTGCCAGTCTTATCTGACAGTGTATAATGCTGTACGCTGCCCTATTGATTACAGGGGTACATTTTATGCCATAGGAGAGGATGCAAACGGCAATGTCATGGTTTATTTGGCAGATCGGAGGAACTACAGATTTGTGAAACGAGCCGAGGCTATCCGTAAGATATGCCACATATACGATAATTACGATTTACTTACTCCTGCTGATGATGGCAGAACTATCACTGATATTTTTAGCGGTATTAAGGAACGGAAACCTGAAATTATAGAGGAGGGCTTGATATGAAAGCAAGTGCTATAACATACAGGAAGCCGTCTGAGCTTACTTTGCTACACAATAATCCGAGAACTATATCAAAAGAGGATCTTGAACGCCTGATAGACAGTATCAGGCTTAATGGCTTTTGGGAGCATAGACCTATTGCTCTGGAGGAGAGAGATGGAAAATTGATTGTGTTATGCGGAAATCAACGGCTAAAGGCTGCAAAGAGGTTGAAACTGCCAGTGGTTCCGACAATACTGTACACAGAGCTAACGCCTGATGAGGAAAAAGATCTCATAACCAGAGACAACATAAATAATGGGGATTGGGATTTTAATGCTTTAAGGGTAGATGATTACTGGAAAGATGTAGATTTTGACTTTATGGGGTTGGAGATCCCAGATGAGGAGGAAAAGCCAACCAAGAAAAGTAAAAAGAAAACAGATGATCCAGAGGATCCGAGTGAGGATGATGGAGAAAGCACTGATGAGGAGGCTGATGAAGAAGATGCTGATGCCGATGAAAAGGAGGCTTTTTATCGCTCGATGTTTAAGGATGTGCTCTATGAGAGTGATAACATCTACGATATACCTAACTTGTTGCTGGATATGCAAGCTGGAAAGGTTGAGCTGCCATTATCTCCCTGGGGTGCTAACAGTCGTTTACGCAAGGATGTGGCAACGTATCATTTCTATGTTGATGATTACAGGTTTGAAAAGCTATGGAAAGATCCTATCAATCTGCTTACAAGTGGATGCAAGGCGATTGTAGAGCCGAATTGTAGCTGCCACGATCAAACGCCTATAGCTTGGGGTATTCAGCTCATCTATAAAAAGAGGTGGCTATCCAGATACCTCCAGGAGTGCGGTATAAAAGTCTATGCCGATCTTAATGTGTCGCACAAGTTTATTGAGTATAACAAGATGGGCATACCGAAAGGGTATAATGCTTTCTTTACCCGTGGGCTTGATGGTTGGATGGAGAGCCTAAAACTTGATCTCCAGGTGGCACAAGAGATCAGTGGACTTGAAAAACCTAATCTTATCGTTTATGGAGGAGGCGATGAGATACAGAAGTTTTGCCGAAAACATGGGCTTTTGTATATAACAGATTTTATTAATGCTAAAAAGAAATAATTATGGGACGAAATTCAAGCGGTACCAGGGGTGGCTTACAACCTGGAGATAGCAACTACAAGGGAAAGATCACAGGCGTTGAATCCCTGGTAAAAATGAAAGATCCTCAGATGTACAAGGAAACAAAGGCTGCAATATCACGTTTCCATTCTGTGCTTGGGGTTCGTGAAAAGAATATAAAACTGGCTACACTGAGTGGCGGAACGCTTGGTGTTCAAGTTTCCTCTGGAGGTAAGTCTGAGGCTATCTACCTTAACAAGTCGTACTTCAACAAAGGTAAAAAGGCTGTCGAGGCATCCACAAAGAAAGGTTATGCAAGTGGTTGGCATACCAAGACTAACAAACCTCTTGCACATACGGTAACGCATGAATTGGCGCACGCAACCTGGAATAGTTCCCTTACTGGAGCCAACCAAAGGGCAGCAGGAAAGGAGATAGGAAAGCTGTATAGATCCTGGTCTAAGGACAAAAAGAAATCTGGCTATGGAGAATACGCTAAAACTAATGTAGATGAGTTCTGGGCAGAGACAACAACAAAGGCAGTTCATGGAAAAGCCGATAAGTACACAAGAAAAGCTAAATCAATTATCAAGAAATACAAATTATAAAGTAATTTTGTAAAATCAAAAACAGAAAGTTATGGCAAACATTGAATTAACCGCTGATGAGATTAAGGTAATCAAACAGCAACTTAACGGAGAGATCGAGGTGTGGAACGCTACCGATGAGCAACAGGAGCACCTTACAAGTGTTATTCACAAGGCAGAGGCTCTTGATGAGGCTCTGGGCTATAAGGATGATTACACTGATATGATAGCCTGGTTCTGGGGAAAGTATAAGGAGCAGGAGAATATCAAAGAGTAATACCAGATTGAAAGATTATCGGGTGGATTTGTTCTGCCCGATTTTCTTTGTTTTCTATCTGTGTTTGTTGAACACATAAAACAACAAGGAATCAACTGATGGGCTTTGAAAGAGGAAATAAAATCGGTAACAGGTTTACCAGTACCAACCAGCCAGAAAATCCTGGCAGGAAGCCCTCTGTGTATAAGTATATCAAGACTATTACAGGTAAGAAAGTGGCTGCTGAAATGAGTAAGGAGGATTATTTGAAAGTAATCCGCTTTCTGATGGAAAGCACCCCTGAGAGCCTGGAGCCGTTGGTAAGATCGGCTGATGGTAAACCTAACAAGAAAACACCTATATGGGTTCTTAATGTTGTATCTGCCATTAACACTGATATACGGTACGGTCGTACCTCTACGGTGGAAATGCTGTTTGATCGTGTGTTCGGTAAGGCAACACAACCTATCGAAAGTGATGTACAAGTAACCAACAACAGTTTGGATCTGTCCGCTTTGACAACAGAGGAGCTTATGCAATATAACGCACTTCTGGAGAAGATCGAGAAAGGAAAGGGAGGTAAGTAGTGGCTAACTTCAAAGGCGTAACCATACCGACAAGCCTTGCAGTCAAAATGGAGCTGTTTAAGCGTGGCTGCTTTGACTTTATCACCTGTATGGAGGGAAAGAAGCATGAAAAACAAGGTGAGGCTTTATCCCTGCTTACAGATGATGAGCACGTTGAGGTGTTGTATGGTGGTGCTGCTGGAGGTGCAAAGTCTTGGACTGGTGCTGCCTGGCTGCTTTTTATGAGCCTTTGTTTTCCTGGCACAAAATGGTTTATAGGTCGTGCGGAGCTAAAACGAATAACCCAGAGTACATATATCACGTTCAAAAAGGTTTGTTCAAGGTATTGCGTACCTGATGCGGTATGGAACTACAACGGACAACTGAATTATATAGAGTTTTATAATGGCTCCAGGATTGACTTTCTGGATTTGCAATATAAGCCAGGTGATCCTCTCTATGAGCGTTACGGATCTATAGAGTTCACTGGTGGCTGGATTGAGGAGGGTGGAGAGGTGAATTTCGGTGCTTATGACACCCTGAAAACACGTGTAGGCAGATGTATGAATAGGGAGTATGGACTTAAACGAAAGCTGTTTATAACCTGTAACCCTAAAAAGAACTGGATGTATGATCTGTTTTACCGAAAATGGAAAGCTGGAACTTTGCCTGCGCACCAGGCTTATCTTGCTTGTTTGGTACAGGAAAATCCATTTATAGACCCAGATTATATAGAGGGATTGAAAACAACCTCTGACAAAGTAAAATTTGAGCGACTTTTCAAAGGTAACTGGGAATATGATGATAATCCAAATGCACTTTGTAGCCATGATGCTATATGTGCGATATTTGGTAATTTACTTGGTAAAAAGACAGGGCTACACTATCTAACTGCTGATATAGCACGTTTCGGAGCTGACTATGCCAGGATTGGCGTATGGGATGGCTGGGTATTGATAGATTGCAAATGTTTCCCTGTATCAAAGACAACGGACATACAACAGTACATAATACGCTGCCAAAAGAAATACAAGATACCTAAATACAGATGTATTGCCGATGAGGACGGTGTAGGCGGTGGTGTGGTAGATAACTGTGATATACAAGGTTTCGTTAATAATTCCACGCCATTCAATAATGAGAACTACCAAAACCTACAAGCCCAGTGTGGCTACAAACTTGCGGAGCATATAAACGCCTCTGATGTAGGCGTTGCGGACGGATTGGTAAGCCAGGAGGAAAGGGAGGAGATTGTAAATGAGCTTGAACAACTCCAGACATGGAAACCTGATAGTGATGGTAGGCTAATGCTGAAACCAAAGGCTGAGATAAAACTGGATCTTGGAAGATCTCCAGACTGGAGGGATATGTTCCTGATGAGAGCTTGGTTTGATTATAATGAGTACGATATACCAGATGATATAGAACGGAGATTAGGTTTAACAGCTTAAACGATAAAATATATGGGTTTATTAAATACAATCAGAAATGAGGTGAAAGCTGCTGTAGGCTATCAACAGACTTTCACGGAGCTGCTGGATTCAAAGGATGTTTCCAGAGCTGTGAGTATGATGCACGATTGCTCCATTCAGGCTGCAAAAAATCTTCTGGAGTATGATATTAGTTCACACAAAATCAATGAAAGAGAAGATCGTGCGGTGTATGACAAAAAGGGTAATTTCCTCAGGTGGAGCAAAAGGTGGAAGATACCTATTCCCTATCAGCAATTTATCAACGAGGTTGCTCTTGTGTTCCTCTATGGCAGACCTGTAAAATGGAGCCAGTTATCAGAGGGTACTGATGAGGCTTTTGAGAATTATACTAATCTACTGGAGGAGATACGTTTCAATTCTCATGTAAGAGAGGCTAAACGAGCTGCTGGAGCTGAGGGCGTTTCTGCCATTCTATATCATGTATATAAGGATGCAGAGAACAAGCCGAGGCTGTTGCTTAACGTGCTGAGCAAAAAGAACAAAGATGATATTTACATCATAAAGGATCAGTACAAAAGGCTAAAGGCGTTTGCATGGGGCTATTACCTTACCGATTCTGGCAACAAGACTGTATATCATATCGACATATACACAGCCGATACGATATACAGGGCTAAACGAGCCAGTGTAGGATGGGAGGTGGAGGTATCTGCCAACCCAATAGGGAAAATACCTGTATTGGTATTTGAGCAAGAGGTTGAGCATGAAGGTGTACAGCCTATGATTGAAAGAACGGAGGCACTAACATCTACAGATGCAGATGTGAATGACCGTTTTGCAAACCCTGCTATGGTGGCAACAGCCGAGATCCTTAACTCTCTGCCTAAGGCTGAGGAGGAGGCAAAGCTATATATCCTAAAAAATGGTGGTAGGGTTGAATATCTGACATGGGATCAAGCCTCAGAAAGCAAAAGCAATGAGTATGAAAGGTTAGACAAACACATACTAAGTAAATCTTTCACGCCTAACATAGACTTTGATAATATGAAGTCTTTGGGTAATCTATCGGCAAAAGCTATCCGAAAGCTGATGCTACTGGCGATCATTAAGGCTGAGAAAAGAAAAGAAACCCACGATGGCTACATGAATAGGCACGCCTCCCTAATGCTTGCTATCATGGGGAATGTTTTGGACTACAAGAATAAGGCTAAGTATGAAGCGTTGAAGTTAGGGCATGAATTTCAGGAGCCGTTTGGCGATGATGTTTCGGACACCCTCAATGATGTGCTCAAACAGTATGGTGCTGGAGGTATGAGTACACAAACAATGCTGGAGCTTTCCTATCTCATTAAGAATGCGAAGAAAGAAGCAGACCTGATTAAAGCCGAGCAACAGGAAAGGATGGAACAACAGGCTGCAATAAACAAAATGGATATATTTGGAGGAGGTGAATAATGAAAACGATATACCAAAATATTAAGAACTGGATCCGTACAGATGGGCTGCTACACATATCATGTAGTGCCCTGATCGTTGTGTTCCTAAATAACTTTATGCCTTTGTGGTGCGCTGCTATTATAGCCTTAGCGTTTGGCATAGGAAAAGAAATTTATGACAGGCACCATAACGGAACGGCTGAGATACACGATATTATCTGCGATGGGATAGGTATCATTATCGGTATGATAATTTGTTTGCTCTGATATAGTCAAACGAATGGCAAAGAAAGCAACATATCTAAGCGGAAAAAAGCTACAGCAAGCCCTCTTTTTACGTACAGAGGGCTATGCTGCCAATGTGCGTAAGATCTATCAAAACGCAATAGGTGAGATCATTAACCTGGTTAAGGGTACTGAGCTGGAGGATGGTGTGCCTTTCTCTTTCAAGGAGTATGGCTACTCTGAGGATGTAACACCTATCCTGAGGAGAATGTATAGCCAGACTTACCAAGAGATACGTACAGGCATTGAAAAAGAGTGGCTTTTCTCAAATGAGAATAATGACGAACTGGTAAAGTCTATCTTTGGTGAGAAATCTATAGAGGATAATCACTTTGCCAGATTCTTTCTCAGGAACAAGGAGGCTATGGATGCTTTCTTTGTCAGAAAGACAAAAGGGCTTGATCTCTCCCAAAAGGTATGGAATTATACCAGCGAATTAAAGGCAGAACTGGAGAGAACGCTTGATCTTGCTATCGGAGAGGGAACGCCTGCAAACCGTCTGGCTACCAAAATTAAAGAATACCTTAATGAGCCAGATAAATGGTATAGGCGGTTCCGTGTAAAAATCGGAGAGGATGAGGACGGAAACCCTATATATGGGCGCAAGTGGAAAAGGCGTGTATTTGACAAAGAGAATGGCATATACCAATGGATAGATGATAATCCTAAGGACTACCACCCTGGGCGTGGCGTATATAGATCCAGTTACAGGAATGCCCAAAGGTTGGCACGTACCGAAACCAATATAGCCTATCGGAGTGCAGACTATGAGCGATGGCAACAGTTGGATTTTGTTGTAGGCATTGAGATCAAGCTCTCAAACAACCACCCTGAGCCAGATATTTGTGATGATCTGAAAGGTATATACCCAAAAACATTCAAATGGACTGGATGGCATCCTAATTGCCGTTGTTATATGGTACCTGTGCTTGCAAGCAAGGATGAGCTGGATGCTATGCTGGAGAAAATAATGAATGGTGAGGAGCCTGGCAATCTTTCTGTGTATTCAAGCAACGAGGTTGAGGAACTTCCAGGCAATTTCAAAACATGGCTACAGGATCCTAATACCCAAAAGAGGATAGAGGCTGCTGAGGAGAAAGGAACGCTGCCCTACTTCATCCGTGATAACAAACAAGCGGTAGACAACGTACTGAAACCTCCAACGCCTGAGGAGATACACCACCAGAAACTTGTTAAGCAATATGGTGAGGAGGCGGTACAACAGCTTTACAACGCATTTGACGCATTCAAAAACAAAATATCTGGAGGCGATCTTGCATATCAGGTTAAGAAACTTAAATTTGAGGCTCAATGGGTAGCCGACAAGAATAAGTTTGCCACCTCTGGAGAAATGGTTAAGATGCTCCAGGATGAACTTGCTAAGACAGAGAAAAAGCTGGAGATACAGAAAGCAACAGCAGATGCTCAGAATGTTCTTGGATTTTCAAGTAAGAGTAAACCGTTGAAAGATCTCCAGGCTCAGCTTAGTGCTGCCATAGCGCAAGGCGATGATGCTGCCCTGATACGAGATCTAACCTCCAGGACTGCAAACAAAATCCAAGAGATAGAGAAAGCAAGGCTGAAAAAGCTGGTTTCTCAGGGTGGCGATGGATCAACCATTGATTTGTTCGCTACTGCTGAGGAAAAGCTGGAGATAGCACGCTTACAAGCTGCTTATGAGGATGCTATGGCTGCTGCTGGATCACAATGGGATTATAATGTAAATAGTGCGTATAGGACGCTGGCAGACTATAAGAAAGAGCTATCCAAGAAATACCACTCTCACCAGGGAAAGATCCTAAAGCTGAATGGAGAAACCGAGGAGAGTGCTGCCAACGCATTAAAGGAATACCTGGATGCACCTGAGAACACAAGTGCTATGACACCAGTAGGAGGAAAGTTTCACCTGAAAAGTTCTGAGCGTTATGTAATGGAGGATTTTTCAAAAAAGTACGGCATACCTATTGAGGAACTTGGTTTGATAAACAGATATTCCTATGGCTCAAAATGGATTAATCAGTATAGCTATGGCATTATAGACCCATATCACGGTGTTGTCGAGGATTACGGTGGATTGTGTCCTAAATTCATACAGGCTTGCAACGCTGCCCTGGAAAAAATGCCACGTTATCAAGGAACGGTTTTCTCTGGTATCAGTTTTGACAGTGCAACAATGGCAAAGCATCTTAATGTACTACAGGACTGTTTGAAAACTGGGAAACCTTACACAAACAAAGCCCTGATGAGTTCTACCACCAACATAGATAAAACATCAATATTTGGCGATAACTTTATGTACGTGATTAAAAGTAAGAATGGAGCGGATATAAAGCCTATATCACACTATCAAAGTGAGGATGAGATTGTCTTTCGTGCTGGAGCTAAATTCAAGGTAACGAAAATCTACCAAGAGACAAAACGGAAATATGGTTTTGGAAAAGGATGGGTAGTAGAAATGGAGGAAATATAACAGGGAACGATCGCACGAGAAATAGAGTTTGCCATAATTGATATAGTGCGACAAAAAGGGGAGGTTATTATACCTCCCTTTTCCCTGTTTCAAATGCCTTTTGCCAGTCGGTTGTATCACCATACGGATTAGGTGATTTACCAGGTAGATGCTCACTGATAAGCTCCTGTTTCCACCGTTTGTACTCGTCTTTAATATCGAGGCTTGTGTCTACCCTATCCAGAAAAGAGAAATGAAAATCTTTCTCGTACTCCCAGAATTGTGCTGCCAGAGGATGCAAATCATCTTTTGTATATGGGTTCTCTTTCTCTCCCTTGTACCAATGATAGTGTGAATAATCCTCTGTTATGCCAGAGAAAAATCCCTCTTTATTCCAGTCTTTACTCATTATTTCGTTTGTTGTTTAAGTTGTGAAAGAAATCTGCTATCACATTCAGCATATCAGCAGGCAGATAGCATAATGCCTTATCGTATATATCTTTCGGGATCTTAAAAGCTGCCTCTGCTATGGATCCGACAATAGCCCCTATTGTGTCGCTATCTCCTCCCCAGCATATTGCCTTTCTTATGGCATCCTCAAAAGAACTGCTGTATCGCACGAACTTCAAGCAGATGGGAACTGTACCCTGACAAGTCTCATCAAACACTCCAGGAGTGTATATCTGGTGTAAGAAACCTGGATAATACAAGTTTCCTACATCCTCCAGCACCCCAGGCTCAAATCCATTCCTCTGTGAGAAAATAGCGTGTGCAACGGCTACAGCCCCTTTGATCCCCTCTGGATGGTTGTGTGTTACCTCCGCTGTTTTTGCAGCCTCTTTCAGCACCGTTTTAAGATCATCAAACGCCCAAGCAACAGGGCTTACCCTCATTGCCGAGCCATTGCCGAAACTGTTATACGGTTCGTGATGCTCCGATCTTATCCACCTCGCAAAGCTACCTCCGTATGCTCCCATAGGATTAGGATAAGCATTGCACCAATCTGTCAGCTTATCCTTATAGCTTGCTCCAGCGTTAATAGCGTCCGCAATAGCTATTGTGCAAATGGAATCATCGGTAAAGCTGTTATCTTTTGTAAACAGCTTAAACTCTCTGTTATCTGTATTGTGAAACTCAAAACGAGATCCCACAATATCACCTATAATCGCTCCTATCATACTTCGTTGTGCTCTTTGGTTATTACTACATCTTTCCTTATCACGGCTCTCTTTGCTCTAAACTCAGATTTACCCCTGAGAGCTTGCCAAAGATATTCTTTGCACGCTCCTATCACCTCACTGGGGATTTGCTCATAGATAGCCGAAACAGAGCCGAAATACCAGTTTTTCTTTCCGTTGTATGGCTCATTCAGCTCCACGTGAATAATGTTTGTCTTTCGTTTCATTGCTTACCTCCTTTCTCATATTCCAGGATTGCCTCTTTGCCCTTTTGACTGATATAGAAACAATAGCCGACACGTTTAACCAGTCCAGCTTTATTCAGCCTACCCAGATAGCCACCAGCACACCGCCAGGCTTTCTTTCTGGAACAGGCACCGTCCCCCTGATTGCTTACGGAATTAAATAGGTGCTCTTTCGTAATATCACTGCCCCACATCGACAGGGCAAACTCACTTGCTCTTATAGTGCCCCTCTTATCGGCTTTTTCTGCCACAATCTTTAGGGCTTTATATTGCTTACTTGTTATCACATTGTGTTTATTAAACGCAAAATTACTACATTATTTCCGAAATACCAAAGATTTAACCAAAAAGTTAAGGTTTGGCACTATCTTTTCTTAACCTGGTGAACACCTCAGCTATATCCACTTGCTGAGTAATAATGTGAAATACTATTTGCCCTACCCCTGGTTTACCTACCTCAATATAGCCTAAGACGGTTGAGAATCTGGCACAAATAGCATCTATTATTTCAGAGGTTTTAAGATAGGCTTTCAGTTCAACCTCACCCAGTCTTTCCATCTTATTATTATAGCAAATAAACTTTCTCAGTGGTGCTGTACGCTCTCTGTTGAGAGCCAACCAGAAAGGCAATAGGATTCCTCCCAGTGCTGCCCCTCCGACATACAGTGCTGCCATATACCAGCCGTGCATATTGAAAATCACCAAAAGAAACAGGCAGACAAAGCACACAGCCAAACATACCAGCATCACACAGAATAACATACGCTCTTTTGATCTTGCTTTCATACCTCTACCCTCCCAAATATATCATAGTCAGCACCAACAGCCATAGGGTAGCCAGGATTGGTGATATAGTTATTATCCACCAGCTTACGCACACTTTCTTTCCAATATACTTTGGCGTTGTTTTTATCCATCCATAGCAAAGTGTGAACGTGATCGACAAAAGAGAAACAATCCAACCTGTCATATTTTACACCGCTACCACTCATAAGCCCCACTTTATAGAGATCGCAATCTCCAACAGTTGCCTCAATCATCTTTAGGCTGCTTTCAAAGTCCACCACTGGCTCTATACTGGCAAAAGTCTTAAAGCCTTTCTGGTGTAGGCGTTTCATTGCCAACACACGCTCCTGGTTTGATGAGGCACCAGGCTCTAACTCATCATGCCCTGTCAAGGTAAAGCCAAAGGCTATAAGATCCTTGTATTTGTCTAAGATCTTGTTATAGTAAGGGCTATTTGAAAAGTCCGCCCTCTTGGTTAGCACTTGAACTGGAACGCCATACGACAAAGCCAGCAGGATTGCAGTCATGTGTGTTTCTCTTGCGCCATTCTCTTGAACAAACGGATCGCTTGTGAATGTAAAGAACAAACCACTCTTTCTGAGAGCTTCCAGATTCAGTTTCAGTTCCTTTTCATATACCACAAGGGCATCTGCTTCGCTCTTAAAGCACTTTTTCAGTTGTGGCTTATCACTCCACACCCTACTCATAAAACCACGCTTGCAATAGCAATAATCACAGTTGTTGCTACACCCTGTATAGAAGTTGCAAGCCCATTCGCTATATTCCCCAGCCTTTCCCTGGGGATTGTATATAGCTTTACCGTTAAATCCTTTTCTATTCATTTCTTATCAATTTATTCCAATACTTTCAATATTGGATAGTTTTACCTATTTACCATGCCCTAACATTCTCTTACCCTCGTTCACGGTTAAATTGAACCGTGCCCAAAGATCATCACTCTTGAAAATTATATGGAGCGTTCCTTTCTTAAAACATCTAAACATAAAGAACTCGCTTTCGTGCAAACTGCTGTCTCCAGGAGTAACAAATGAGATTGCTTTCTGTAAGCTCAAATGCTCATAATCCTCTGGGGATCGTCTGGCATTGTAACTTGTATCTGCACCGTCTTTAAGTTTATCCATGCTGTCATAGCTGATTCCAGATAGGTAGCACATAACCTTGTCTATATCCTCGTACTCTCTGTATCTGCCATATTCCGTGGTATAGTATTTGTTGCATCCAAAACGCTGCCAGTTATAGCCAGCACTTACAAAACCAGGTAGGATAACTTTCTTATTCACTTTGAACTGGCTATTAGTTTTCCAGCCCTCGGTATGTACGGCATTGTCTTTATGGAACTTGCAGAACGTATCAAACACATCAGCTACAGCCTTTTTCATTATATTTTGGCTGTTAAGGCAAACGAACTGTACCAACTTATAGATATTTTCTCGGTTAAGCTCGTATGCTCCCTGAGCCTCGCAGAACTGATCGAATGTGTTTCTCAGGTTAGCTGTCATGTATTTATCCATTCCAAGATTGCATATAATCTCTTTCCATGCTTTAGATTTTGCCGTATTGAGAAAAACATTGTATGCTGCTTGCATATCATTAGCTCCGTCTTTATACTTACCAAGTTGCTCACTAACCAGCTTGCTTACATCCTCGGTGTTCATAAATGCTGTTACATAAAAATCCAACTTCTTACGTGCCTTTATAAACTCTATGGCTGCTTCCTGGGCTTTCTGCCAGGCGTGTAGGTATGATCCAAGCTTGTCGTTTATCGCTATCTCGGAACCAGCAGAAACAGCCTCAGAGAAATCTGGATCCACATCCATCTTAGCATCATTGCCAAAATCTATGTGCCACCGCTTATCCTCCTCCGCCTTGTGCAGTCTTACCATTGCTACATCAACATCGGTTTTTCTGCTTGCTGTCTTGAAACAGTTACCAAGATACTCTACCTCTCCATTTTGTTCAATAATCTGTTTGAGTAGCTTTCTCCTTTGTGTGTATGGGTTCCGTATGGTTTCTGCATTCAGGAGGCAAACTATATCTCCTGTGTGCATTATATCCCATGCGTGTAAAAGGTGCTCATCACCATTACTAAATGGTGGATTCATAACAATCAGATTAAAGCTGTGTAGAGGCTTATATGTGAGGAAATCATCTGCCAATATCTTATAGCCTTTTCCCTGGAGTATGAAAACAAGCTCCTGATTTAGCTCTATGGCGTACACATTTTCTTTCTTGCATTTCTGCATCATATAGCTGTTTGTAATATAGTCAAGAATGGCACCGTTTCCAGCACTCGGCTCCAGTATCTGGAGGCTTGACAACTTACCCATATATGGGGCTATCATCTTACGGATAACGCTCTCAGGCGTTGGGTAGAACTCTGTATTAAATATGCTCATTTCCTTATGAATTAGTTGTTATGTACTATTGCCAGATTGCTGCCATCTGGCATCTTAAAAGCCTTATTAAATAGCTTTTGGCACCTCCTGGGAGGGTTTATGTATGATTTATGGTTTTCACCAAACAACATACACACTCCACTGCTTGAGGGGCAAAGGTGTGTGGATCCTGAGTTGAAAAATGGGCAGGATCCACAGCTACCTGGCTTGTCGTAGAACTTTTCTCCGCTGATCGTAATCATAGCCCTTTCAGCTCATCCTCAAACACCAGCCCTCCATTGAGCACATGATCTATTGTTGCCTGGCTCATCTTCATAAGCTGATCAAATGTTGGTCTTACCCAATTCTTAACATCGAAGATATTTGGAGCTGCTGGTGGTGAGTTTCGGCTGGTGATCTTGTGCATAGCTGCCTTACCACATTTCTCACATCCAATAATGAAAGGGGTAACGCCCTTATCTTTGTAGAGGGTTGCTGTAATGTAACCGCATTTCTCGCACACATAGCCGTTATACTCTCCTCTACCATCGTACATTTGAGCATCCTCTAAAGATGCTACAAGCTCATCGTACTTAGCTTTCATAGCTTTCTTATCCATACTTAGTGTTATTGGTTAATTCTTGAAACATATATACCCAGGCAAAGCCACTCAAATTCCAAGCTCTTGCTGTGTCGGTTGATATTGATTGCTGGGAGTATCGCCCAGAAACCGAAATCAAGATCTATATCTGTCTTGAAACTGATTCTTTTGCTTTTCATGCTGATTACTTTTTTAGCTCCTCTGGGAACTCGTTAAACCTCCTTACTATCTCAGCAGCCAGAGCGTTGCTACTCTCAATATCTCCCAGGTGAATCTCTGCTATAGAGAGATTCCAGCCTTTGCTGCCATTCTCGTTATATGTCTGGATGCTGATCTCTGCATCCTTTTCGTGCTTTGCAGCCTTGTTGGTGTCGTATCTATCCTTTCCATCCTCGTTTATTACCAGGATCTCACCATTACGGAGGTTTACGATCTCTATGTAACCATCCACATACTCCTGTAGCTCCTCCAGTTTGAAATCGGTACCGTTCTTTGGCTGTATCTCTTTCTGGGTACCATCAGCCTTAATCAGTGTTGCCATACTCAAAATGCTATGTTATAATTCTTACCTTTCAATGTTGGTCGCTTGCTCTCCACAAACTCACAGATCTCCTCCTGGGTGAGTGGAAACAAAGGGCAGTATTTCATTCTGATGGTACAGACAAACCGCCCATTGAGCATTACATCAAATACCAGTGTTTTCATTGTGTTTCCTTGCTTTGTGAACTCCCTGGATATACCCCTTTTCTACCTTTCTGAGGTCGGCATATTTCGCCTGTTTTGCTGATTGGATCCTCCTGGGCTTTTCGCCTACCCATTCAGCCTGTACGCCCTGTTCTTTGAGGGCTTGCATTATTGCATCTTTGATAATTCCCATAGTAACCTCCTTATTTTATATTGTTGTAAATGTACTTCTTATCATCATCCCATAGAGGGAGATCTTTCTGTATCTTTCTTTTGATTACCTCTTGGTGTCCTACCAACTGTATAGCCTTATTCAACAGCTCTATATCACCGAAAGCCTGTGCCCTTTCAAGTAGGAAATCTACCATTGAGGATCTTTCCTTGCTGTATCTTGACAGCTTTTCTTTTTGGTTTTGTGATTGACGGAAAAATATCCCAATCATTACACTGTCCTTGTGTTTCTTGTAGTCCTTGCAGAAATCATCCTTATCAATGTTTCCACACTCCAGGTACATCATTTCCACATCCTTGTACTCATCATCTGTGAGATTGATGCCTGTCCTTTGTTCAAATTCGATTTTTTGCATGATCTTAAAAAATTTACTTGGTGTTGCTTTTGTTGCTGTGTTTCTTAAACACATTGCAAAGATATATACTATTTCTGAAATAACAAAGAAAAACTGAAAAAATTTCAGAAAAGTGTTTGTTTTGCCTAAAATATACGGAAAATATTTCAGTTTGTCAAGTAAAAATATGTGTTTATTAAACGCATTTATTAAAGAAAATCATTATCTTTGCAGTCAAGGAAAGATTTTATTTCGTTAAACAAAATAATTATGAACAAACAACTCTTTGAAAAAGTTAAAGATCTGTGTAAGGATACTGGACTTTCGGAGAAGTACCTTAAAGCGATAACCGAAAAAATGGGTGGTAGCGTTGAGGATGATTCTACCGATGAGGCAGCGATTGAAACGTGTGCAAACCTGATAGCTGATGTGGCTAAAGAGAGCCAGGGTGAGGCTACCAGATGGGCTAACAAAAAGAAAGATCCTAAGAAAGATTCAAAACCAAAGGATGATGACGATGGTGGAGATCCGAACAAAAAGGATCCTGATACCAACGCTGCATTGCTGAAACGCATTGAGGACATGGGTAAGGAGCTTAAAGAACTGAAAGACGGAAAGGCAAAGAATGAGCGTGCAAAAACTATCTCTGAACTGATGGCAAAGCACAAGATTCCCTCGCACCTCCAGGAACGCCTGGCAAAGTCTATTTCTGACGATGAGGATGCCGAAACCGTTATCTCAGGTTACAAACAGGATCTTATTTCCAACGGACTACCGACTGAGGATTCAGAGGGTTCTAAGGCAGCAAGTGGAAAGCAGATAGATGAGGCTGCTGATAGCTTGCTGGAAACAATCATTGCAAAATAACAAAAAGATGAAACGTAAAACTGCTTCGTTTACAGGAATGCGCCCGATCTTTACAGGCTCTCCAAGCATTGTACAGGGTGGATTTAATCTGGATGTACAAAACCAGTCTTTCGAGATTGGTAGCGTTGTTCCAGCAGGCTCCCTGGCGATCTATGATGAGCAAAAGAGATTGGTGCAGGTTGTCAAGACCTCAGAGGTCGTAGACATTGATGCAGACAACTCTAAAAGGGTTTCTCTGTGTGTGGCTGAGTTCTTTGAGCCGATCTTCGTGAAAGGCGAAAAGGTTGCTAAGGCTGATGCTATTACTGGCAAAGCTGAGGATGCTGCCACTATTGAAAGTGTAGAGCGTACAGGCTCTATTTGCGTTGTAACCCTGGATAAGGCTATTGATGGGCTTGTAAAGGGTGATACTCTGGAGGAGGTTATTGCCGATGCCTCAGGAAATGCTGTTGAGCGTGGACTGGCAACAAGCGTAACCATTAAGGATATTGAGGTGAATGAGTTTGAGACACCTATTGATGTTTCTGCCGATACGATGCAATACGCACTTTTGGAGAGGCGTGTTACACCGATCCCAAACAGCCAGAAAGATACCACTGGTTTGTTCCTCAAAGGAAACCCCAACATTAAGCTCTCTAAGTCGTACTAACAAAAAAGGTGCATAACAAATGAAATCAATTTTTGCAACTTTCAATGGATTGCACAAGAATGGTGCTCCTTTGGATCTCCTGGCAACATGGAGAAAGACATTTGACAAAGCCTCTGAGCGTGAGGTCGCACTTTTCCAGAAGATGTACTGTGATGAGTGGTTTGAATACAACACGCCTCAGATGAGCTTAACGGCTGATGCCGTTGTTGGTAAGTACAGGATGCGCTTCATGGCTACTTTGCTTGCTGACGAATCACCTACACCTCTTAGGCGTTCTGACGGTTTCGACATTTGGAGCAAGGAAATTCCTCGTGTCGGACACAAGTTCCCGATGTATGCAAGGGATTACCGTAAGCTCATGGAAGTCTTTGAGAACCCTCGTCTGAAAGAGGCTGATAAGGTAAGAGCGATTGAAAAGACATTGAAACACGATGTACAGGATGCCTATCTTGGCTGCAAGGACGTGATGGACTTCATTGTACTCATGGCGTTGTCTAACTGGGGTGTAGCTCAGTTCGATCCTCAGATTAACAACCCTGGCGGTCGTAAGTTTGAGATTGATTACCTCATGGGTGAGGCAAACAAGCTGATGGCAGCGTTCAACTGGAACACAGCCAACACAAAGGCTGGAAAGGTTGTACCTATCCTTGTACTTGCTATGATTTGCGCTGATTTGCGTAACCGTGGTATTGTGCCTGGAGAAATCCTGATGAGCCAAGATCTCTATTTCTGGTTGCGTATGGATGAGACCACACGACTGTTGGCGCACGGATCAGACAAAAAGGCTCAGGTGGTAACAGAGAGTGAGCTTACAGCTCTCCTTACAGAGCACCAGATACCAAAGATTACGGTTATTACACGTAAGTTTGCCCTGGATCGTGATGGTGCTCGTAATACCATAGATCCGTGGAACCACAACTTTATCGCTATCAAGCCTGAGGGTAAGATTGGAGAAATCCAGCCTGCCATTGAGGACAGTGAGCTGATGGAGGAGGAGAACGTGGAGTATATGGATGCTGGCAACGGAATCCGTATCGCAAAATGGCGTACAGGTGAATCCACTGGACAGGTAGCTGCTGAATACACTCAGGGATCAGCCCGTCTGCTTCCGTGTATTACCGAAATTGACGCTATCATCTGCTTACAGGTACGTGGCATTACAGAGAAAACAGTCCCTGCTGATGCTAACGGAAATGATCGTATGTACTGGACTAAAGCTGAGTACGATAAAGCAGAGCCTAACGACATTGTGGAGGGATAAGCCATGTGTGTAGCAAAGCTCAAAGTATTAAAGCCTTTCAGGGATAAACTGGATCACAAGACCAGTTATACCACTGGCTCTATTATGGAAACTAATGATCCCCACCGTGTAAACGATTTGGTAAAGCGTGGACTTGCTGAGGTTGTAGCTATTGAGGCTAAGGGCACCGACAATGGAGGTGAAACCGATCCTGGTAAGAATGCAATCGGAAACAATCCAGGTACTATCATTTTCAGGGATAATGAGTTTGATGTACAGACAGTGAAAAATGCTCTTATCGCTATCGGTGTTTCTGTTGCTCCTAATGCTGGAGTGAATGGATTAACCAAGAAAATTGGTGAACTCACTGACGAACAAGCAGATGCACTGGCTGGTAAACTTTTCACAAAGGAGAAGTAACTTATGGCAGCTTTTACAATATACGATGCACTTATCGGAGAACTGGAGCCGTACACTACAAGCCCTGCCTCATTACAAAAAAGCCTGTTGGATGCTGGTATTGATGATTCAGAACAGCTATATACTGCAAGTGAAAAGCGAAGTGTGGCAAAGGCTGCTATCAGTGTGCTGAAAAAACTTATCGTTTTATCCTCTGACAGCCTGGGGAAAAGCTCTCAGGGCTACCAGGTTGACAAATTGGAGAAGAGGATCAAGGCGTTGGCTGCTGAAAACGATATAGATGTATCGGAGTTTGTGGAAGCTCCAACGGTTGAAAACGGATCTAATTTGTGGTAATTCTATGGGTAGACTTAATGGTACTTTCAAATACAGAAATCCTAAAGAACCAGAGAAAGACCCTGCCACTGGTTTCTATACTGGTGGCGGAGTTGGAGAATGGGAGGATGGAGGTAGGTGCCAGATAGATAAGGCGATCCCTGCCAAACAGATTAAAGGAGTAGACGGACAAATGTACGCATACACCTGGGATCTGTTTATCTTCAGACCTTTTCACGGTGAAACTATAAAGATAGGCACCGAGATAGAGGTAACTATGGAAGATGGCAGTACGGACGCTTTTACTACCCTGGGAGTGGACAATCAAAACAGGAGATACATTGAAGTATGGGGATAATGCCTAAATTCGGTAATGGGTTTGTCGCTGCTCAGGTGAATGCCTTTCAGGAACGCCTGGAGCGTGCAACGATTTTCTTACTCCAGTATCTGGGTGAGGAACTTGCAAAGTACGCTAAGGAGAATCACACCTATACCGATCAGACAGGAAACCTTACAAACTCCATAGGCTATGCCGTGGTAAGACAAGGAAAGATAGTTACCTATGGTGGGGAAATCCAGCCTGGAGACGGTGCAAAAGAGGGCTTGAAAGTCGCTCAACAGATGGCTGCAAAACTCCCAAACACTTTCTCACTCATCATAGTAGCCGGAATGAATTACGCTGCCTATGTAGAAGCTAAGGGGTATAATGTCATTCTCCCTGCCCAACTAAAGGCAATGAAAGATTTTCCTGCCACAATACAGAGGCTTAAAGACCTGGCAACGAAAAAGGCAAATGAATTATTTAATAATGTGATATGATAACTACTGAGGAAATAGCTGTAGAGGTGCGGAAAAAACTCTTAGAGGGTAACATAAGCACTATGCTCTCTGGTGGAGAAATAGACTACGAGAGGACAGATTATAGCAAGCCTGGTATAATCATAATCCCACACACCATAGACGGTGAGGGATCCGTGCGTAACGGACAGATTAACGTAAATATCCATGTGCCAGATTTGCTTGTGTCGAAAAGCACTGTAAACCCGATTTACAGAACCTACTTTGAAAAACTCATAGCACTAAAGAAAGCGGTTATAGAAGTGCTTAAAAGCCACTACCAAAGCGATGCTGGATGGAACTGGAATATAGGGCTTGTAAACCCTCCAATGAAAGAACCAAAGCATAATGAGCATTTCGTTTCACTTGCGCTTGAGCTGACTGTGAGAGATAGGACAAACAATAAACATTAACAATTAAAATAGTAGAATTATGCCAATTTTAGCAACAATGGGTATCAAAGCCCTTTACTACCACAAGTGGCTTGATACTGAAACAGAGCGTAATGCCGTGCCTGAACAGGGTATGATTCCAGTAGATGTGTACCAGGAAACCTGCTCCTTTGTTGATAGGGATGCCGATACGACTACACATAAGTCTGAGACCAGCTCCAAGAAGATCACGATTTATGATAAGGATGGTGCAGACCTCGCTTTCAGCATCATGGATCCGAGCAAACAGGAGCGTGCCGACTTTGAGGGTGGTACATACGACCAGGCAGAGAAATCGTACACGACACCTGAGACTGTCGAGCAGATCCAGATGGCTTTCGTGGTTGTGCCTGATGCTGGTGATACTCTCCTTATTCCATGTGCTGATGTGTCTGGAAAGAAGAATACCACTTACTCCAAGAAAGGTATCACACTCCTGGAGGTAACGGCTACTCCATCAATGGCTGTAAAGTACGTTGAGGAGTACACCGTGAACGCCAAGAGGTTGTAAATAACTTGTGAATGACTGCGGAACGCCTCCTATCCCCTATGATAGGGGGCGTTCTTTCTTTAACAGAAAGCAAAATGAAATGAAAGAAGATAACAAGCCTATATCAGAGGAACTTACCAGAGAACAACAGTTAGACCTGGAGGAGAAAGCCATAAATGCCCTTATAGAAATGGGCGTACGGTTTACTGTACCTCTGAAAATTAACCCAGTAAACGCTCCTAAGCGTTACGCATGGTGGAATAAGCGTTTCCCCAACCATATTAAGGTATGGAGGGATAAACGAATACCTAAGGGATGGGATGTGTCTGTAGAGAGCGTTCCAGATGCCGAACTGGGTAAAATGAAAGATATATATATCAGGAACTTTGTCATTAAGCCATTATATCTGGGAACAATAGACTACCTCAGAAAACTCTATTTGCAGATAGAATTTGATGAGGATAAGATACAGGAGCAACCAGTACAGGAATCAAAGAGGCTATTTAAGTACATCCCTCTCATGGCTACTATCGCTGCCGTTGCAGTAATCAACGACCCATCTATAACAGACCCTAAAAACAAGCAAATTAAGGAGCTGGCAGAGTTCTTTACCACACATCTACACGTTGCTCGTTTGAAAAAGCTGGCAGATGTAATAAGCCAGATGATGAACGCTGGGGGTTTTACTGCCTCTATCAGATCGATCAGGGAGATAGGAATGACGAAACCGAAGATCCAGACCAGGGCAGATCTGGTAGAGTAATTGGCTTAAACAGTCCGTGGGGAAATCGTGGGGAGATATGCAAAGCCTACGGATGGACTTATAGCTATTTGCTCTGGGGAATATCATGGATGAACGTACAGATGATTATTGCTGACAGTGCCAGGGTGAAAGACGAGCCACAAGAGGATGATAATGGTGGTATCGTTCCTGAGAAACTGGAATCAAAAGACGATATAAGGAATTTCATACAAAGTATGCTGTAATGGAGAATATAAACGGTGCGCTGGCGTTTCAAGCCACTTTAGACATAAACGATTTTAATGTGTCTGCCGATGCAATGGAGAGACACATACGCCAAGTTTCAACATCTACACAGGTGGAGGCTGAATCTATGGAGCAAAGTTTGTTAGACTTTGCCCAAAAGGGAGCTATGTATATCCAGGCTTATCTTGTTGGGCAGGGTATGGCTAACCTGTTAAATAGTATTGTACAAGTACGTGGGCAGTTCCAACAACTGGAGATCGCATTTGGCACGATGCTTGGTAGCGAGACAAAGGCAAAGGTGCTGATGGATCAGATGATAGAGACTGCTGCAAAAACCCCATTTGATCTGATGGGTGTAGCCTCTGGAGCCAAACAGCTTTTAGCTTATGGAACTGCTGCCGACAAGGTAAATGATACGCTTGTACGCCTGGGAAATATCGCCTCTGGCTTGTCTATACCATTGAATGATATTGTTTACCTGTATGGTACCACAATGGTACAGGGTAGGCTTTATGCACAAGATGTAAGGCAGTTTACTGGGCGTGGTATTCCTCTTGTCAAAGAGCTTGCTGCCATGTATGGAGTAACTGCCGAGGAAATCAATAATATGGTTTCTGCTGGTAAGATTGGTTTCCCTGATGTAGAAAAGGTTATAAACAAACTGACAGATTCAGGTGGGCAGTTCTACAATCTGATGGAGAAACAATCAGCATCCCTTACAGGCATGATCTCCAATTTGGAAGATGCTTGGGATGGTATGCTCAATGATATTGGTACGCAAAATCAAGATGTATTTGGAGCTGCTATTAGTAGCGCATCTTACCTGGTAGAGCATTATCAGCAAATACTTGACATTCTGAAAGCTGTTACTATTGCTTACGGTTCCTATAAGGCTGCTATTGTACTGAACACTCTTGTTACAAAGGGATATACAGGTGTAGCTCTTATTGACAACACCGTAAGACAGGCTAAGATCGCATACCTTAAAGCCGAGGCTGTTGCCACTGGACAGGTTGCAGCCCAAACAAAAGCTATGCAAGTTGCAGAGGAGGCTCATGTGGTTGCTCTGGAAAGGGAGCTTACCGCTGAGGAGCTTGCTAACGTAAAGAAGCAACTTAGGATAGCCACCATACAAAGCCTACTTACAGCACAACAAGCAGAATATATTTCAAATCTTGGGCTTACAGCAAGCTCTGAGAGCTATGAGGCTGCTGCTATGGGTGTTCTGTCTGTTGAACAACAGCAAGCTGTTAAGAAGCTGGATTTATCATCAAAAAGTGCCATATACCGTGCTGCCCTTGAACAAGAGGTTATGGCAAAGAGGGAAAACACCACGGCAACGCTGGAAAATATACGTGCTGAGGTTTCTGCTGCTGCCAGAAAAGTAGAGGCTACTAAGGCTGCTGCTGTATCAGCAATGCAGAAAACTGAGGCTGCGAGATATGAGGTGTATTGGACACGCCAGAGTGGTGATGCCACTGCATTATCCGTTGCTCAGAAAAAGTTGGAGGCTGCTACAGACAATCAGGCTACAGCAAGAAAGGCAGCTCTGGCAGCACAAACAGATTTCTACACAAAGAAAAAGCTGTTGGAAACCACTGCATCCAGACAATCCACAATAGCCTCACAAGCGGACACTGTAGCAAAAACCACCCAGACTACAGCAACAAACATACTTTCTGCTGCTACGAGTAAAGCTACTCTTGCGGTTAAAACACTATGGGCTGCTTTTAAGGCTAATCCTTTTGGATGGATAGTTACTGCTATCGGCATGGTAATATCTGCCCTCAGTTTATTCCAGAACCAAGAGGATGAGGCTACTGGTGTAATGGGAGAATTTCAAGATGCCACAAAAAAGGAAATTGACAATCTGGAACTTTTGTTTGCCGTAATAAACAACACGGAAGAGAACACTAAGACACATAAGGATGCCATTGAAAAGGTAAACGAAGTATGCAAGGAGTACAACAAAACACTACTTGATGAGAATGCGACACTTGTAGAGCAAAAGGCAAAATATAATGAGCTAAGGAAAGCCATCCAAGAAACTACTGCTGAAAAAATAAAGGCAAAATATGTAGAGCAAGCTCTACAAGAACTTATCGAAAGCTCAAATGATAATTTTGATAAATTTGTAGATCGGATAGAAGAAGCGAGTTATAAAACTGGTAAGAAAAAGACCATAACAGACAGGGCACATGGAGAAACGTATGAGGTAGATGTAACAGCTACCTCTGAGAATATCCGCAACATGGGTGCTCAGGTACAAGAAGCTATACGAGGTCAGATAGAGGAGAGCGCAAAGCTGCTTTCCACCATGTCTGGAGAAGCATTTACGAAAGAATATGATAATGTAGTATCAAGCATATTAGCATCTACTCAGGCTGCTACTAAGGCTACAGATGCCGAAATAGCAGGTTTCAAAGGTACAGTAGAATCTTATCTAAATTCTCAAATAGAAAAGACAAAGGATTATAATGCTACGGTTAATACGGTTACAAACAGCCTTAACGCTTTCTATGCACCGAAAGATCCTACACCAATAGTAGAAAGTACCGATTACGTTGCAATGTCCTTTGAGGATTTGCAAACAAAAATAGAGAACAATCAAAAGGAGATTGATAATCTTAATGCTAAGATTATAGATCCTAAAACCAATCCTACACAGTTGGATTCTCTTAAAGCTAAGCTATTGGAGTTGCTTAACCTCCAGGCTCAGCTTAACGGTGCTGTTGTTACCAAAAGTAACAACTTAAATACAGATGAGGGTATCAATGAACGTATCAAACAGTTGCGCCAGTTAATATCAACAGAGGAGTATGGATCAAAGAAACGTAAAGAGTATGCCGATGAGTTGATAAGGCTGCAAAAAAGGCAGGATGCAAATAACCTCACCAAAACTGGTGGTAGAAGCGGTGGAAGGTCTGGACGATCTGGAGGAACTGGAGGCGGTAGGTCTAATACCGCCAACTATGCAGAAACACTGGCTCAGAGACAACTGGAAGCTCAAAGGAATCTGGAAGAAGCCAGGATTGAGGTTATGGATGAGGGATATGCGAAGCGTAAGGCTAAGTTGGATCTACAGCATAAAGAAGCACTTGATCGCATAAAGAAAGAGGAAAGCGAACTGGAGAAAGCCTACAAAAAGGCTGGTAAGAAAGGCGGTTTGTCTGCTGATGAAAAGGCTGGATTTCAGGAAAGGAGAAATCTGGAAAATAAATCTTATGAAACCGAAAGCTCAAAACTCTTTGATGGTGAGATTGAGTACAAGAAAAAGCAATATGAGGCTTATTTTAATTGGGTGCGAAATGTAGGTCAGGATGTGGCTGATGCCCATTTCAAAGAGTTGCTTAAAGACGGTAATAGCTTTACAGCATGGATTAATAGCCAACTGGCAGAACTTGAAGCGAAAAAAGAGACTGGCACACTAACGGATGGTGATGCCAACGCTCTCAATGCTCTCAAAATCCAAAAGGATGAGCTAACAGGAACTAAATCCGCTATGGATTTGTTTAAGGATAGTTTATCTAAGACTGTTGGACAGGCTAAGACACTTGCGGAAAAGCTACAGGCGATTGCCGACCTAAAAGATAAGTTGGCACGTGGAGAGTTCCATTTGAACAATGACGAAACGGCTGCTGCTGCCCTAATCCTGAATAGCCAGGAAACAGATTTGAACAATCAGGTAGATAATGAGGTGTTGCAGAATTACCGTACATACGAGGAGCAAAAACTGGATATACAGAATGAGTACCAACTTCTTAGGCTTGCAGCGCAGAGGAGCGGTAATGCTGAGCGTGTGCGCCTTGTAAACGAGGGTGAGGAAGCTGCCATAAGTGCCCTTAATGCTGCTTTCCTTAAACAGAGTGATAGCTGGAAAAGGCTCTTTGGTGATTTAGATAGTCTTTCTGCTGCCCAGATAGACAAACTGATACACGAGATTGAAGAAAAGCTAAAGAATGCGGATCTAAAGTTGAATCCAGTAGACTATAAAGCCGTTATAGACAGTCTTAACAAGGCTAAGGAAGCTCTGATACAGAAAAATCCATTTAAGGCACTTGGATCATTCTATGATGACTATATAGCTGCAAAGAAGAAACTGGCAGATGCAAAGGCTAATCTGGCTGCTGGAAAAGGAAGCCAGAGCGATGTTGATCAAGCACAGTCCGACATAAAAAAAGCATCAAAGGGAATAACACAATCCATAGAACAAGTTACATCTATGGCTACAGAGTGCGGTCAATCCCTTGCTGATATGTTTGATACCTTAGGTATGGAGGATGCTGCTGAGGGGCTTGGTACTGCCATTGAACTTGTAGGGCAACTGGGTAATGCGGCATCCTCTGTCGGAAAATTGAAGAGCGGTGATATTATCGGTGGAGTTACTGGCATAGTTTCCTCTGTAACTTCTGTTGTTGGAATCTTTGCCAAACTACATGATAAGAAATACGAGAAGCGTATCAAAGCACTCCAGGACGAAATAGACAAACTGGAGAGATCGTACAGTCGTTTGGAGCGTGCTTTCAATAATACCTATTGGGTGTTTTCTGATGAGCAAAGAGCTGGATATGAAAAAAACATACAACTCATACAGGAGCAAATTAAGGCTCTGGAGAAAGAGGCTGAAACAGCTAAGAAAACTTGGAGGTTCGGAGATTACGCTAAAATCAACAAGGAAATAAAGGAGCTACAGAAAACTCTCCAGGCTGCTCAGGAAAAAGGAGATATGTTCTCAATATATGAGGCTCAAAAAGCCAACCTCAGGCAACAGCAAAAGGATATAGAGGCTCAAATTCAGAACGAGCGTAGCAAGAAAAAGACCAATAATGATGCTATTAAGCAATGGGAGGATCAGATTGAACAAATAAATCAGCAGATAGAGGATCTGGATAAGCAGATGATGGAAACTCTGGCAGGAACGACTGTACAGTCTGCCATTGATGAGTTTGCAAGTGCCTTAGTAGATGCTTACTGTCAGGGAGAGGATGCTGCTGAGGCTCTTGGAGAGAAAACAAAAGCCGTTCTAAAGAACGCTGTTGTTGAGGCTCTAAAAAGGCAGTTTCTGGCAAAAGGTATCAATGATGCCGTGGAGTACCTGGGTGAGGCAATGAAAGACAATAAACTTACAGATGATGAGCGTGCTCATTTCACAGCGATGGTAAACCAGGCTGGGGATCTGTTTAACACTGCATTGGATGGTATAGGCGATTGGATAAAGGATGCTGAGGAATCAGTGGATCCTCTAAAAGGTGCCGTTTCCTCTATGAGTGAGGAGACAGCAGGAGTTATCGCTGGTAGGCTAAATGCCTTTATCATAAATCAGGGAGATCAGACTGCTCAGCTTAGGGCAATACTGATTTACCAGGCTCAAATCAGTGCAAATACAAAGAGTACTGTAACTGAGCTACAGGAAATCAAGTCAGAGTTGAAAGCAATACGTAATAGCGGAAATTCTTTACTTTCACAAGGTATATCGTAATAATATGGAACTAAAACAGCTTTCGGAACAACTTAGGACAGATGGCACGGCAAAAGGGCTGTGTCAAGCATACCGAATTAGAATTAGTGGTAGCAGATCTATAGAGGATCTGGTGAGACTGTTTATCAGAGGCATAGACTTCTGTGTGATTAATGACTATCCAACCCAGGAATTTATGAGGGAGAATTTCAAGGGTAAGAGTGAGCCATACGGTGCCTATGTGGATGATGAGGTGGACGAGGCTAATCTACCCCACTGTGTTCTTAACGGACGGTGTAAGGCTTTTCTGGAATACGATGGGTACTGTGTTTCCAGAATATATGCAAGGCATGACACGGAGGGGGCTATCAATGTAGCCGATCACGCCTATGTTACAATAGACGCTTTCGATCATTCACGCCTAACAGTTGCTGTGGCTGGCAGCGATGCTAAGGTGTTGGTAAATGTATATGGTGATGCCCAGGTTGAATGTATTGGCTCTGGGATCGAGGTAACAAAGACAAACAAAAAAACATACTGATTATGATAGACAACAATTTAATACTCTGGCTACCATTCAATGATCCAGATGGCAGTGTAGCTTATGACTATTCTATAAGTCGTGCTGATGCCACATTATCAGACGGTGCGAAACTCACAAAGATACCAACAGGAAAGGCTTTATCCCTGAATGGAGGTGAGGCTATATCCTCAAAGGTGATACCTTTTAGCTCAAACTTCACAATTTACATAGTATTGCAGCCGAATGATTCTCAGCTCGGATGGTTGCTGAATTTCACTGGTGTAAATAATTACCTGGAGCAATGGATTGATGTTACACCTGGTAAATTTATAACGCTTGCTTTCGTTAGAAATGGTAATCGTTTTACCGTTTACAACAATGGACTGGAGATATATAGTAACACAATCTCAGGAACGCCAACAGGTTTCAGCATTAACGATCAAAACCTGTACGGAAGCAATGCCATGATTGATGAGGTTAGGGTGTACAACGTTGCCAAGACACTTTCAGAAATACTTGAAATATCAAAATCAATCACAAAGGATGATGTGGAGTATTATCTGGATGGCGTGAACTTTAAGGAGTATGGCGTGTATGTAAGTGATAGCAAGGGTTTGGCTGGTAGACTTGCTCGGAAAGAAGCCCTAACAGTAGACTGGGATAATTATCACGGAATTGTCAGAGATAAGAAGCGACCTCGCTTTAAGGAGAGGAATATACAACTGGAATGTTTCATAGAAGCATCCAGTAGGTACGCTTATGTGGATATGGTAAACCGCTTTTTCTCTGCTTTTGACGGAGAGGACACACAACGCCTTAAAGTGGAGTATGCAGGAATAACTAAACCTCTTGTATATGAGGTTGTATGTCTGGACGAAGCAGATCCTGTTAAGAAATGGGGAAGATACAATAAAGGAACAATGGTTGGCACATTCACTATGAAATTGGTTGAGGATGAGCCTGTAAAACGTGTACTCAGACACGTTGGAGCTGATGGATCCACAAGCACTATAACAGTTACCAGTAACAAACTGCTTAATATTCATTGGGGCGATGGTACACACACGTACAATGTATCTGGAACTCAAAAAACAGTACAGCATACATACGCTGATCAAGGAGAGTATGAGATTGTTATTACTGGTATTATTGAGGATATTGAGGAATTTTCTACTAACGATATTATAATATGGGAGAATTTGCACTGATTAAGAGGAATGGAGATATTATACCACTTAACACAAGGAAGCCATTTTGTACGGTAAAGTCTGCCCAACAAAACATATCTCTGATGGGCGATGATACAGTTTCGCTTAATATAATATCAACACAAGTTATCACTTTCGATAAGGGAGATAAAATCCTTGTCGGAGGTGATGAGTATGCTATACGCACAACAGTAAACAGGGAGGAGATTTCTGATGATTATTACTCTTATGAGCCAGTTTTTTATGGCGTGATGTACGAGCTGATGAAAAGCCTGTACAGGAACGCCTGGCTTGATGATAACGGTAAAGTAAAGAGTGATAAAAGTGTGTTTGATCTCACCTATACTATAAGGGATTTTGTAAAGGTGATAATTTACAACATGGAGAGGGATTATCCTGGATTATGGAAATTTGATGCCGGCAACTGCCCAGATACGGAAGCGATAACTATAAATTTTTCCAGACAAAACTGCCTCCAGGTACTGCAAACACTGTGTGGTAAGGATAATTTTAATCTCGATTTCAAAATCACACAAAACGGAGGTGTGCGCACTATTCATATTGGTAAGTTCGGCACAAAGATTACTCCTCCTGGTGGCAGTGATTTCTTTGAATGGGGAAAAGGTAACGGACTATACAAGCTGAAAGAGGAAAAGATAGACGATAAGACTATCAAAACAAGGCTATGGGTAGAGGGTGGTTCAACAAATATAAGAAGAGACTACAGAGATTATGCTGGGAAACTCCAGTTGCCATTCCCTCAAAGGCTAAACAAGAGAGACCATACACTTAGGGATGGAACAGTGGTAAAGGCTGGTTCTGAGCTAATAGGTATTTCAGACGATACAAAAAGGTTTTTTGAGGATGCCGAACTGGCTGCAAGGCTCGGTTCTGATGAGGATGCAGAGGAATATGATAAGATCTACCCACAACGTACAGGAGAGGTTACAGCGTTAGTATATGATGATAACAAAAATCTGGATGTAAACTCATTCATAGACGAAACTATGAATTTCGATCTGAACGCTAAGGATTCCTCTGGTACAACATATCTAATTGATGATACCTCTGCTAAGATAACATTCATATCAGGAAAGCTGGCAGGACAGGCATTTGAGGTAAAAGAAAAAGGGTACAACCATGCTCTTAAAAAATTCACAATTATACCTTTTACAGATGAGCGTGGGCTGACAACACCAACGCCAGACAACGAGGCTTTTCAGATGCAGATAGGTGATAAGTACAAGATAACCGATATAAACCTACCTAAAGAGTATGAGGATGATGCAGAAGAAGATCTCTGGTATGAGGGAATGCAGGATTTTAATGATATACGCCAGGCGAGGGCAAAATATACTCTTACACTGGATAGAATGTATTTCTTGGAAAACACGCCACGTGATTCTACTGTGTGTATATTCCAAGTAGGTGATTATGTGCCTGTACGTGATACACGTTTCGGCATAGAAAAGTCTATTAGAATAACAAAGGTACAAAGAAACCTTTTGCTGGATCAGGATTATGCCATAACCCTCTCTGACACCAATACAATTAATGTCTTAACCCAAACGGTGATTGAAGTCCAAAATCACGAAAACATTATCAATGTAAACAGATTGAGAGATCTTGCAAAAGCAAGACGAGGATGGCGAACCACCGAGGAACTTAGGAATATGGTGTATGACACGGATGGTTACTTTGACCCTGAGAATATCAAGCCTAACTCTATTGATACAAATATGTTGACTGTAGGCTCAAAAAGCCAACAGTTTATCCTTACAGGTGCAATTCTGGAGGCGAATGTAAACGGACAACCAAACCGATTTAGAGCATCTGCGTGTATTTTATCACACCTCACGATATTAGAGGATGGTATAAGAAACTGGAATATAACTGCTGCTAATTTCATATTGTCAGATAATAACGGTTACTATCTCTTTGCTAAATGCCCAAAGGATGGAGATAATGGCACGTGGTTCCTCACGCAAGACAAACTTACTGCAGAGCCAGTATCAGATCCGAATAACTACTATTTTCAAGTTGGTATATTGGGCAGCTTGCACTCTGATGATAATTTCCGTGATTTCGTTACAACGTATGGCTTTACAAGAATAAACGGCAACACTATCACTACTGGCAGGATTGTAACCAGTGATGGTGAATGCTATCTTGATCTTGATGGAAACAAATTCCGTATTGGTGATGCTACAAGTTCCATAGACTGGAATGTAAGCAGGAATAAAGCTATTACACTCAAAAATGTAAGTGTGGTTAGCGAGAGTGGCGATGTTTCGCCTTTAGGCGTGTACAGAGGAGTTTGGAATGTAAAATATACATATTATCTAAATGATGAGGTAAGTTATACTAATCTAAAAACTGGTGCTATCAGCACATACCGTTATATTAATCCTAAACCAAGCGCAGGGAATGTACCGACAAACTCAGTATATTGGGGGATTGTAGCTAAAGGTGCTGATGGTAGAAATGGAACAACATATTACACATGGATAAAATATGCCGATGATGCCTCTGGTAATGGGATGTCTGATAGCCCAAGTGGTAAGGCTTATATAGGTTTTGCCTATAACAAAACAACGCCAACAGAAAGCAATACACCTGGTGATTACTCATGGACACTATTCAAGGGTACTGATGGAACAAATGGTATTAACGGACAGCCAGGAGAAGATGGCAAAACATACTATACTTGGATAAAGTATTCTGATGTGGCAAATCCTACATTTTCCTCACAGATATATGACACTCCAAGATCGACTACTGAGTATATAGGTATAGCTGTAAATCAGATAACGATAACAGAGAGTACAGATCCGAGTAAATATACATGGAGTAAGTTCAAAGGAGATCAAGGTGTTCCTGGAACTCCTGGTGCTGATGGAGCAAATGGAACAAATGGTACCGATGGCAAAAACGGAGATTTTACAGAATATCGCTATGCTGTAAACGGATCCAAAACCTCACCTCCAGTTCTAACCGTTATAAGCCGTGAACCAAATGGCTGGAGTACTGCAATGCCAACTGTTAGCAGCTTGAAATATCTTTGGCTTACAACTGCCAAAATTAGCGGACAGACAAATAGCTTACTTTCAAACTGGACTACCCCGATCCGTGTAACACCTTATGATGGTACCGATGGCAAAAATGGCGAGGTGGGACCTGCATTAATATTCAGAGGAGAGTATGACGATTCTAAAACTTATTATGGCAATGCAAATCGTATAGATGCCGTTAAATATAATAATCATTACTATGTTGCAAGGATTGATGCTGGATCTTTTTCTGGCACACTTCCAACAAATACAGGGAAATGGAATGATTTTGGATCGGAGTTTGAAACGGTTGCTACAAATCTGTTGCTTGCAGAGGGTGCAAATATCGCTGGTTGGATATTCCGTGATGGGAAATTGTATTCACAAAATGGCGATTTTTTTCTCAATGGAGCAACAGGTGAATTTGGTGGAATCATACGATCAAGTCTATTTTATGGGAACTCTAAAACGATTACTGAAAGTGCATCAGGTAATACGCTTTACGAGATAAAGCCAGGTATAGACTATGCACAATGGTATCTAATCAACGAGCCAAATAGAAAGATATATATATTATTACCAAAAGCAAAAGATTGGGATGGTCTTGAATTGACATTTTTTATAAAGCAGTCATATTGGCAATATGATGTAAATACGACACATATAAAGACTCAGAACGGAGAATATATGTATTGTAAACAAAATATATATAATTTTCATGCAACTGATAACAGCAATAGATATATATATGTAGAGGATTTTAATGCAAACTATAAGGGAGATAATAGTTCATATTGGATGATGCAACCTAACATGCCAATACGTTTCAAATCAATCCTCGGTGCATGGTATTGTATTGATGGCTTATGGACTGGCGAATAATATAGACAATATTAACCAGGTAAACAGGGTGATGGCTGGATCATCCTGTTTACAAAAGAAAGGAGGTGTAAATGAATTGAGTACATAAAACAACATTAAAGTGCTAAAAATCTTGATTTACCGACACTTTATAGCTTCAAAATGTGTTTAAGAAACACATTTTTATTAACTTTGCAGTCAGATAAAACCATATAATATGGACAACGATATGTATAGCCTAAGGATCCTTTCTAAGGGAAAGATAGAAAACCTTTCGGGTGGGTTCTCTCTTAACGGAGTACCTTTCTCCATTTATGTGCGACCTAAAAAGGTTACAATGGAGCACGATACTCTGGTTGATTGTAGGCTCCTATGCGATAGGGAGGCGAGTGAGTTTCCAGTGCCTATAAATGACTGGACACCTGCAATGATAGTAGAAATTTCCCCAGATGCTATCTTGCTGAGTGATTTTGATGTTTACTGGGGAGCTGGTGAGAAAATATAAAAAATATGGGTTTACTATTAGGAAGTGGCTCAACTAAGCCACAATACCCCTACGATATGTGGTATGGAGTACAGGGAGATTTCACAAGTAAGGACTACAAACTTAAACGAGTTGGAAACCTGGACTTGCACCGCACATTACCTATCCAGGAAAAGCTGAGACGCTTTGTCGAAAATGAGGATGGTTCTGTAAAATATTACCTCGGAGCAAATGACAGCCGTAAAAAGTATTCAGGAGCTGCTGCTATACTGGATAGTACCGATGGTAATGTAATGCTGGAGAAACCAGATTATTATTTACGTGTAGAGATAGAGGGCACAAAATGGCTCAGGGCTATTTCTGAATATCCTCTGCCAGGATTCATTAAGATGGAGCGTAAATCTGTCTCTCCCTGGTATGGATCGTACGATCAGGAACTTAAAAAGGCTGTATCTGGATGTTGGCTAACATGGAGCGAAAATGATATAGCCAGAGACGATGATGGCTATCCTATCTTTACAGAAAACGCCACACGTTTTAGGGGAGGAAATAACGATGCAAGCCGTGATGGAACTTACAGGAGCAACTTGGGTATGGCTCGTACAAACTGTAGCAAGGCAACTGTAAGAGGATGGTGCAATGCTGCTGGTAATGGCATACATCATGGAGCGTATAGGGTTTACAATGAAATTGCATGGCTCCAGCGAATAGAATACGCATCTATGCACTGCCAGGACACCTATAATGCCACACTAACTGATGATGGTTTCCACCAGGGAGGACTTGGTAGCGGTTGTTCTGTAGATGGAAATGAATGGAATACCCACAACGGATATAATCCTTTCGTTCCGTGCGGAGTTACTGCAATTCTGGGCAATAACACGGGTAAGGTGTCATATACTATCAAGAACTGGATGAACACCTCAGACAAGGTGGTACAGGTAACATCATACAGAGGTCTGGAAGTACCGTATGAATATCTTTGGCTACTTGCTGATGATGTCCTTATATGGAATAAACCTGATGCGTCTGTAGCTTATGTATGTGAGGATCCTACTAAGTTCACAAGCCACTCAGATAATGCCACAACAGTGCCTGATGGTTATATTGCCATATCTGAGCTACCTCTTGCAGATTGTTATCCGTGGACTTTGGCACAATCAATTAATGGGTATTCATTCCCAGATAAAAGTGGAGGATCACCAACAACTGGTATATGCGATCAGCTCTGGACTGCTTATGATGATGGAGGTAGAGGCTGGTATGGTGCCTTGCTGTCTGCGTCTGCGACTTTTGGTGCGTCTGCTGGTTTCGGTTGTCTGTATACGGGTCATCGTTCCTCGTATTCGTATGCGAACCTTGGGTTCCGCTTGTGCCGTGGATAAAAAACGGCTGCAAAACACGGTGGGCGGTGCGTTTTTGAAAATGCACCTCCCATCATAACAAAAAGAGCGTTCTTTGAAAAAAATAATATAAACGGTTGCGGAGATCAGGTGCCTTGCTGTCTGCGAATGCGAATAATGGTGCGAATGCTGGTTTCGGTTATCTGAATACGAATAATCGTTCCTCGAATTCGAATGCGAACATTGGGTTCCGCTTATACCGTGGTTTTCTCCTTTTGAATAAAGATATGATAACTGTTCAGATCTCTGCAACCCTACCTCACAGAGGCTGCTGGCACTGCTGGCAGTTGGTAAAACAAGAGTGTTTTTGATAGGGTGTTAGTAAGAAATTGAAAGCTCCCAATTAAAGCAACGGCACAATACAATGGCAAAAGAGGTTAAAGATAATAGGAATGAGTATAACCCATCAATACATTATGAGGATTTTGATGATGTCGGCTATTATATAGGTGGCACTGGTAAGATGCTTATTTCCTCAGGAAAGAAATTGAAAAATGTATATGAGCTGCTGTATTCTAACGCTAATCTGATAAGGTCTCAATATACTGCACAGAGGGGCAAAGGTGATAGGACAGAGATAAAGAATTTCAATGATAACATCTGCGAAAATCTGGATTACATCTATGAGATACTAAGTACTGAGAGCTATACACCTGGAGAATATAGAATAAAGGTCATTTATGAGCCAAAGGAAAGGGTTATAATGATCGCTCCATTCTTTCCAGACCGAATAATCCACCACTGTATAATCAATGTTTTGTCGAAACATTGGTATCATATATTTATCGAAAATACATACGCTTGTATAAAGGGGCGTGGCATTCATAAATGTATGGAGGATGTACACAGAGCACTGGTAACAGATAGGGCTGGAACTAAATATTGCCTAAAGATTGACATTAAGAAATTCTATGATAATGTTGATCACTCAGCACTCAAAAAGATTATACGCTATACCATAGCGGACGAAAGGCTGCTGAGGCTGTTGGATAAAGTAATAGATAGTAACGGTAAGGAAAAGGGATTGCCAATAGGCAACTTCACAAGCCAATATCTGGCAAACCTCTATTTATCCTATTTCGATCACTGGGTAAAGGAGGAGCTGCGCATACAATATTATTTCAGATATATGGATGATATTGTGGTGCTTGAAAGAAACAAGGAAAAGCTGCATCTTATCCTGGATATGTTTGGGCTGTACCTCGGTGCTGAGTTGAAAGTGGAGATAAAGTCTAATTGGCAGATATTCCCAGTTGATGATCGGAGTATCGACTATGTAGGCTTTAAGCAGAACCACTACGGAATCTTACTCAGAAAAGGAATCCTGCTGCGTTTCTATAAGAAACTGGAGCAAACACAGAAACGATATGAGATCAGTAATGAGAGTGATATTAAGCACCTATTCCCATCTGAATATGGCTGGATAATTAGATGTGATAAGGAGCATAGTGATTTCATATTTAATAAATGCTTAAACAATGGAACAAAAAAATGTATTGACTACAGGGCTGTTGGTTAAAGAAATGCCACCTGTAATTTTAGACCTGAACAACGGTCAAGGTACATTCCTGTATAATCACAACATACAGGAGGTGGATCTTATTGAGGATGAGGGTGGTGCTCCAAGAGTGGCAACAACCGATAAAGATAAGGCTGATGCTACTGGCAAAGGCTATCTCTATGATAGTGTAAGGGTTGAATACCCAAAAACGGCAGACAATATTTATGGTACGCTGCTTTCGGCTAAGTACCCTGCTAACACGGAAAGCAAGTTACAAAACGAGTACAACAGTGCCGTGCTTGGACTGCTTGATGAGGCTGCAAAGGAGCCTTATGTTGCTTTCCTTTCTGACCGTCTTGTTATACGAAAGATGGTTGATGATGATTGTGCTAACTATAATATCCCCAATGACCTATGAATCAGAATATAGAGGATTTTGTGGATGAGGTTTCGCAAGGAAATAATGATCTCTTTGATTGCGACTTTACATCTATAGATGCTGTTATCAACGAGATTACAGTGTTTACTGGTTGTGCCGAAAGGCAGACAGAAAACGGTGTGAGAACGCTGGTAGCTTACGGTGAGGGCTACAACAGATCCGCTTTCTTTACGGACAGTAAGAAGTTGAAAGATGTCTTTGCAAGCCCTAACAGGCACTATCCGATGAGAGCCGTAATCAAAGTGGTACGATATGGCAATATGTTCGGTTTCCGTGTGTTCCCTCCTAATACTCCTATTACACAGGAGGACAGAGAACTGTTTGAGAGCTATAAACGTAACAAATGGAGGAAGCGGTAATGGTAGATGATGCTGTAAATGTCGCAAAAGGGATCAGCGATGTAGGTATGATGGCTATTACTTGTGCATTCTTTCTGATCCTATCGGCAATGCTCATGGTAGCCTGTTTCAAATGGTTCAAGGCTATAATAAACAGTATGATCTCAGACAACAAGAAACTGATGTCTGAGCTGCTGGACGAAACGAAAAGGCAGAATGAACAACTTACCGATATATCCGAGGGGTTGCGCCCAGAAACCTTGCTGCGAATAAAAAACACCTCAAATACATTCTTTGACCTTGCAGTAGAGCGTGTTTGTCGTATCATTAAAAAGGTACGAGAAGAAAATCATATCGTAGATAAGGAGGCTACCAGGAGTAAAATCCACACTCTTGTATGCAACCTACACGATGATCGTAACAGTAGGTTTGACTGCTACACATATAGAGGAAAGCGTTTAACCTACTACACCTCTCCAGACTGGGTGGAATGGGTATCAGAGGTGATAGAGAGTGAGGTGTATAACGAGACTATTAACAATGGCAGGGCATACACTAATGTTACTGCTGTCTATGATAGAATCAAGCTGGATTTCTACCATAGATTGAATGATTTTTGATTATGAAAATACTTATAGACAATGGGCATGGGGCTAATACCCCAGGTAAATGCTCTCCAGACAAAATTCTCCGTGAATACGCCTATGCACGTGAAATAGCTTGCATGGTTGTATCAGAGCTTAAATCAAAAGGGTATGATGCTGAGAGGCTTGTAAATGAAAACAATGATGTATCTCTGGCTGAAAGAGCAAGGAGAGCTAATGAGTGGTGTGGCAAACTTGGATCCAATAATGTGATTTTAGTTTCGATACACTGCAATGCTGCTGGAAATGGATCGTGGATGCAAGCTGGCGGTTGGTGCGCTTACACCTCTCCAGGAAAAACAAAAGCTGATAACCTTGCGACAAAATTGTACAATGCTGCTGATACAGCTCTTGCTAAATATAAAGAGGTGTTTCCAGTGCTCAAAACAAAAGGTGAGTACGGATCAGCACAAAAGCCTATCCGAACCGATTATGCAGATGGAGATCCAGACTATGAGGCACGCTTCTATATCCTTGTTAAGACCAAGTGCGCTGCCGTGCTGACAGAATCGCTTTTCCAAGATAATAAGGCAGATGTCGCTTTCTTGCTTTCTGACGATGGCAAAAAAGCTATTGCCAAATTGCACATAGATGGTATAATTGATTATCTGAAATCGGTATGAAAAAATATCTAATTATTATTTGCCTGGTGCTCGCTACACTGAGTGCCTGGCTTTCTCATAGCCTTGTTAAAAATAGGGCTGAATGTAAAAGGCTCCAGAGTAATCAAGAGGCTCTTATGAAAAGTGTTGAGCTTTACGAAACACAAGCTGGAGAAAGTGCTGCCTCGGTAAACAGGTTACAACTTAACTATGATGATCTGGAGAGACACTATAATAATGTATGTCTGGAGGCTAAAAATCTCGGTATAAAGGTGAAACGGCTGCAATCAGTAGCTCAGACAGGAACACATACTGATATTAAAATCCAGACAGAAGTAAAGGACAGCATCATATATGCCTATAAAGAAAATCTGGTATATATAGATACCGTAAAATGGTTTTCATGGCATGATCCTCCCTGGGTTGATATTACTGGAGTTATAGATAGTGGCAGGGTAAATCTAAATGTGCAATCAGTAGATACTTTGTTACAGATTGTACATAGAGTACCCAAAAGGTTCTTGTTTTTCAGGTGGGGAACTAAAGCTATAAAGCAAGAAATAATCAGCAAAAACCCACATGCGAAAATTATATACTCCGATTATATAGAACTCAAAAAATAGCTTTCTGTAGAATAACTATATTTAATCCGTACTGACTGTGAAGTTCGTGCGGATTTTTTATTTTACTATTTACTGAGTAAATTTTTGCTGGATTAAAGAAAAGTAGTACCTTTGCATTACCGATCTTAAAAAATCGGTGTTGCATTTGCACCTCCGATCCATCTTTTGGAAAAGAGGTGCTTTTTTTGCAAAAATAGACAGAAATTCTACAATAGTTCTACAAAAATTACAAAAATACGTGTAACTCTCTGATAATCATAGGATGAGACAAGTCTCTCCTAAAGATTAGATTCGGGTTCGATTCCCGATGAGACCACACTCCTGATAATATAAATCCTACACTCATTCTTATATCCATTTGACTGCGTTGCCACAACGCCGTCGGACTCATATATATATACAGTGAGTTCGGCTCACCCGATAAATCCGGAGGGATTACGTTCACCACAGAGGCACAGCGGACACGGAGATTTATATGTCATTACAAAGTCAGAGCATATAACTGAAAGCATAGAGGGCACGGAGACGGCAATTCACCTCATTGCCTCCAAAATTCTTGTAGGCTCTGTGGCCTCCTGATGCCTCAGGCATCTGCTCAATAAGCGAATATTACCGGG